>Ga0247807_10000776_pt1 | contig 19724 bp, 20 predicted proteins | sample UWRJL074202C1_FD_179931 | JGI IMG/M metagenome (GOLD analysis project Ga0247807, IMG submission 179931) | Plant litter microbial communities from Arlington Agricultural Research Station in Wisconsin, United States - UWRJ-L074-202C-1 | ecosystem: Environmental > Terrestrial > Plant litter >...
CACTGAAAATCAAAATTTACGGAGAGAAAGGCGGCCTGGAATGGCATCAGGAAGAGCCGAATACGCTGAAAGTAAAATGGCTGGACGCACCAACCCAGCTTTACCGTGCCGGACAGGGTTATTTAATCCCGGGGGCACAATTTAATGCAAGAACACCAGCCGGGCATCCGGAAGGTTATCTGGAAGCTTTTGCCAATATTTACCGGAATTTTGCCTTAACTTTAAAATCAAAGCTGAACGGCCAGACACCTGCCCCGGAGATGTTAGATTTCCCTGGTGTAGAAGAAGGTGTACGCGGAATGGCTTTTATAGAAAATGTAGTAGCCTCAGGGCTGTCAAATCAGAAATGGTTTGATTTTAAAATCTAAATAACGATGACAACAATTAAAGGACCAGCAGTTTTTTTAGCCCAGTTTATTGGAGACGAAGCACCGTTTAATTCTCTTGACGGAATTTGTAAATGGGCAGCGGACCTGGGATTTAAAGGTATACAAATGCCAACCCTGGATACCAGATTCATTGACCTGCAGAAAGCAGCTGAGAGCAAAACTTATGCTGACGAACTGAAAGGGAAAATAAATTCATACGGACTGGAAATCACAGAGCTTTCTACGCATATTCAGGGCCAGTTAGTGGCAGTTAATCCTGCTTATGACAAGGTATTTGATGGCTTTGCTCCTGCTGCTTATCAGAATAATCCTGCAGCCAGAACAGAATGGGCAGTACAACAGTTGAAATATGCTGCTAAAGCTTCTCAGCATCTGGGTTTGAATGCGCATGCTACCTTTAGCGGTTCACTTTTATGGCATATGTTCCACCCCTGGCCACAAAGACCAGAAGGATTGGTAGAGGAAGGTTTTAAAGAACTTGCCCGCCGCTGGATGCCGATATTAAATGAGTTCGATACCTGTGGTGTAGATGTTTGTTATGAAATCCACCCTGGTGAAGATTTATTTGACGGGATAACTTATGAAATGTTTTTGGAACAGGTAAACTTTCATCCAAGAGCTTGTTTATTATATGACCCGTCACACTTTGTGTTACAACAACTGGATTATATCCATTATATAGATCTTTACCATGAAAGAATTAAAGCTTTTCATGTAAAGGATGCAGAATTCAACCCAACGGGCAGACAGGGTACTTTTGGCGGCTATCAGAGCTGGGCAAACCGTGCCGGCCGTTACCGCTCTCCGGGAGACGGACAGGTGGATTTCAAAACTATTTTCAGTAAACTTGCTCAGTATGATTTTAAAGGCTGGGCAGTAATGGAATGGGAATGCTGTATTAAAGATTCTGAGACTGGCGCCAGAGAGGGTGTTGAGTTTATTAAAAACCACATCATTCCTGTTACAACCAGGGCATTTGATGATTTCGCTGCGACAGGTGCAGATCAGGAATTCAACAAACAAATATTAGGTATAAAATAAATAGTAAAAACAAACACACACACCATGAAACCTGCATGGGCTTATCTTTTATATTTGGAAGAATAAGCACATGTAAGCTTCAAAACAATTAAAGAAGAATAAGAGCATTATGAAAAAGACACTGTTAATTTTGGGATGTATTAGTTTAGCGATAGCTTCTTGTGGAAACCCGGGGTCTACAACTGAAGGATCAACTTCAACAGCTGCATCTTCGGATACGGAAGCTTCAGCGAAAACACCAGCTCCATCAGAAATGCTGCCTGGTGAGAAACTAATAGCTACAGCAGATTGTATCGGCTGCCATAACAAAACTCAAAAGGTAATTGGACCTGCATATGTAGATATTGCAGCTAAGTACCCTTCAAATGAAGAAAACATCGATAAACTTTCAGATGTGGTGATCAAAGGAAGCAAAGGAACATGGGGAGACCTGCCAATGACTCCTCACCCTAACTTAAGCAAAGACGACGCAAAACAAATGGTGACCTGGATTCTGTCACTGAAAAAGTAAGTTCTCCGGAATTCCCGCATATCTCTATCTAACCAAATATTAATAAGTATGAAACCTGCATGAGCTTACACTCAATTTTAGATGACTAAGGCTCGTGCAGGCTTCATAACCAGTTAACACCAAATATAATCCGATGGAAAAAACCAACAAAGAAACAGATGCGTCCAACAGACGCTCATTTCTTAAGACAACAGCAATTGCCGCTGCTTCATTTATGATTGTACCCCGTCATGTATTGGGCGGAAATGGCTTTTTAGCACCTAGTGATAGATTGATAGTGGCTGGTGTTGGTGCTGGAGGAAAAGGTTCTTCTGATATTGCTGCTTTTGCTAAAAGCGGAAAAGCTAATATTGGATTTCTTTGTGATGTAGATACGAACAGGGCTGCGGGATCAGTAAAAAGCTTCCCCAAAGCTAAATTTTATAAAGACTGGCGTGAATTGCTGGATAAAGAGCATAAAAACTTTGATGCGGTAAGTGTTTCAACACCTGATCATAGTCACGCAATGATTGCTCTTGCTGCTATGCAGCTGGGCAAACATGTATATGTTCAAAAACCCCTTACACATGATATTTACGAAGCCCGGAAATTAACTGAGGCTGCTCAAAAATATAAAGTGGTTACACAAATGGGTAACCAGGGAGCATCGAACGATGGCCCCCGTCAAATGAAAGAATGGTATGATGCAGGCCTGATTGGAGATGTACATACTGTTTATGCATGGACAGACCGTCCGGTATGGCCACAAGGTATTCCATGGTCTGCAAACAAAGCTGATGTGCCTAAAAACCTGGACTGGGACTTATGGTTAAACAGCGCACCTTATAAAGATTATGTAGAAAAACTGGTTCCTTTTAACTGGAGAGGCTGGTGGGATTATGGAACCGGGGCATTAGGAGATATGGGCTGTCATTTACTGGAAGCCCCTTTTAGTATGCTTGGTTTAAAATATGCATCCGAAGTACAGGCCAGTGTGGGTTCTGTCTATGTAGATGAGTTTAAACGTGGTTATTTTCCTGATAGCTGCCCGCCTTCAAGCCATGTGACTTTAAAGTTCCCTAAAACAGCTAAAACACAGGGTGACGTGACTGTACACTGGATGGATGGTGGTATACAGCCTACCCGTCCCGAAGAACTGGAAGCCAATGAGGTATTTGGTGATGGTGGTAACGGAACCTTATTTATTGGAACAAAAGGAAAAATGATGAGCGAAACTTATAGTGCAAATCCTCGTCTTTTACCTTTAAGCCGTAATAAAGATATTAAGGTTCCACAAAAATTTGCCCGTGTACCGGGTGGTGCAGATGGTCATTATGCACAATGGGTTGAGGCTTGTATCGCCGGTCATGGCAAAAAAGAACTCAGCTCTCCATTTGAAATTGCAGGACCGCTTACTGAAGCCTTGTTGATGGCAAATCTTGCGATCAGGGCAAATGATGTACAACGCAAAAATGATAATGGAAGGATAACATACCCTGGCAGAAACATCAAATTGCTATGGGACAATGACCAGATGAAGGTTACCAATTTTGATGATGTGAACCAATATGTCAAACGTGAATACCGTAAAGGCTGGACACTTGGCGCCTAATTTTATTTTAAAAAACAACTATGAAAACTTACGCTATTTCTGCGATACTAGTATTGACAATGATTGGCTTCAATTCAAAAGCTCAGCATTCAAAAAAAGGATTCACTCCTTTATTTGATGGAAAAACAACTAAGGGATGGCACAGCTACGGAAAGACTTCTGTAGGAAAAGGCTGGAAAGTTGAAAATGGCACGATACATCTTGATCCTAAGTCTAAACAAAAAGATGATGGTGATTTAGTAACTGATAAAGAATATGCAAATTTCCATTTAAAAATTGACTGGAAAGTAGCCCCTAAATCTAATAGTGGTGTTTTATTCCATATCAATGAGAACCCAGAGAAATATCATCAGACTTACAGTACCGGCCCGGAAATGCAGGTAATTGATAATGACGGACATGCTGATGGAAAGATTCTGAAACACCGTGCTGGTGATTTATATGATTTAGTAAAAAGCAGTTCAGAACCTGTAAAACCGGTTGGCCAATGGAATACTGCTGAAATTATCAGTAATAAAGGTAAATTAGAATTTATATTGAATGGGGTAAAAACAGTTTCGACTACGCAGTTTGATGAGAATTGGAAAGCATTGATCGCAGGCAGCAAATTTGCTAAATGGGATGGCTTTGGAACGTTTACCTCAGGAAAAATAGCATTGCAGGATCATGGTGATGAAGTTTGGTACCGCAATATTATGATCAAAGAACTTTAAAATTGTTTAGTTTTAACTTTTAACTCCTAATTTTCAAACAGATCCTTATTCAACTAAAAAACCTTTAAACTATATGATGAATATAAATACCCGTATTAAATTATCAGCGATGATGTTCCTGGAGTTCTTTATCTGGGGCTCATGGTTTGTTACGCTGGGTACTTTCTTAGAAAAAAACCTGCATGCTACAGGTGCTGACTCGGCTGCTGTGTTTTCTACTCAGTCCTGGGGGGCGATTATTGCTCCTTTTATTATCGGACTGATTGCTGACAGATTCTTTAACGCGGAGAAAATTCTCGGTGTGCTGCATATTATCGGAGCAGTATTAATGTATCAGATGTATACTGCTACTGATGTTAATGTGTTCTATCCTTATGTTTTAGGGTATATGATCTTGTTTATGCCTACCCTGGCTTTGGTGAATTCTGTTTCTTTTAATCAGATGAAAGATGCTGAAAAAGAATTCTCAAATATCAGGTTCTGGGGTACTATAGGATGGATTGTTGCCGGACTATGTATCAGTTACCTGTTCCTTTGGGATTCAAAAACTGGTATGGAATCAGGATTATTGAAAAATACTTTCCTGATGGCTGGTATAGCTTCACTGATCTTAGGCCTGTTTAGTTTTGCTTTACCAAAAACGCCGCCAAAGGTAGCAAAGGGCGAAAAAGTAACGATTTCGGATATCCTTGGTTTGGATGCGTTAAAATTACTTAAAGACAGAAACTTCGCGATATTCTTTATCTCTGCAATTTTAATCTGTATCCCTCTGGCATTTTATTATCAGAATGCGAACCTTTTCTTATCCAGTATTGGTGTAGAAGGTCCTACAGGAAAAATGGCTATCGGACAGGTATCTGAAGCGCTGTTTTTATTGATGATTCCAGTGTTTTTCAAAAGATTTGGTTTTAAAACAACAATCCTGGTAGGTATGATCGCATGGGCAATACGTTATGCTTTGTTTGCTTATGGTAATGCTGGCGAATTGAGCTTTATGCTGCTTATTGGTATCGCTTTACATGGGGTATGCTACGATTTCTTTTTCGTATCGGGACAGATTTATACGAATTCAAGAGCTGGAGAAAAATATAAAAGTGCTGCTCAGGGCTTAATTACCCTGGCTACTTATGGGGTAGGTATGTTAATTGGCTTCAAAGTTGCTGGTATGATTACTGATAGCTATAAATTAGCAGATGGTGCTGTAGACTGGAAAATGGTTTGGATCATACCTGCTGGAATTGCCCTTGTGGTATTCTTACTTTTCACTCTTTTCTTTAATGAGAAGCGCAAAGGGGCTGTTGATGCTCAATTAAATGAGGCTTAACTATGGGAACTGAACAGAGCCGCAGAAATGCTTTAAAAACAATTATTACAGGTTCAGCAATTCTGGGCCTGTCTTCTGCTATACCAGCATATGCATCAGAAATGGAATTACATAATGCTCCGTTAAAAGGTAATGTAAATCATTCTGTTTGCCGGTGGTGTTTTAGTGATATCCCTTTGGATGAACTTTGTACCTCAGTAAAAGGAATGGGTTTGAAAGCTATAGATCTTGCAGGACCTGCTGACTGGCCGATTCTGAAAAAACATGGTTTGTATTCATCTATGTGCAATGGTGCAGAAATCAATCTGACGGACGGCTGGAATGATCCTGCTTTCCAGCCGGTTCTTATAGAGAATTATAAAAAAATGATTCCCATGGTAGCTGAAGCCGGTTATAAAAACCTGATTTGTTTTAGCGGAAGCCGCAGAGGAAAAACTGATGAAGAAGGATGGAATAATTGTGTGGAAGGATTAAAACAGGTGCTCCCTCTTGCTGAAAAACACAATGTAGTGCTGGTTATGGAATTACTGAACAGTAAGGTTGACCATAAAGACTATCAGTGTGATCATACTGCATGGGGAGCCGAACTGGCGAAAAGACTGGGTTCTGAAAATTTCAAACTATTATACGACATCTATCATATGCAGATTGATGAAGGTGACGTTATCCATAATATCAGGACTTATCATCCGTATATTGCACATTACCATACTGCTGGTGTACCCGGCAGAAATGAAATAGATGAGACACAGGAACTTTTTTATCCTGCAATTATTAAAGCTATCCTGGCAACAGGTTTTAAAGGATATATCGCACAGGAATTTATTCCTAAACAGAAAGATAAACTTCAGTCCTTAAGAAATGCGATCAAAATTTGTGACTTATAAATATTAATTATGAACTCAAGAAGAACTTTTATCAAGCAAGCGGGTTTAGCTGCGGCAGGAGCTGTAGTTTTACCCTCGTTAAGTTTCGCTGCTGCACCAACTAAGGTAGTTGGTTTACAACTATATTCATTGAGAGCCCAATTGCCTGCGGATGTAACTGGTACGATTGCAAAGGTTGCGAAAGCTGGTTATAAAGAAGTGGAAACTTATGGCTATTCAGTACAAAATAAATTCTGGGGCTTAGATCCTAAAGCTTTTAAAACTTTACTTTCAGATAATGGTTTGACTGCTCCAAGCGGACATTATGGAATGGATAAGTTTATTGGAACGGGTGATCCTGAAGAACTTAAGACCTATATTGAAGCTGCAAATATAATTGGCAGCAAGTATATTGTAGTTCCTTATCTGGGAGATAACTTACGCAAGACAGCAGATGACTGGAAAAAAGTTGCCACAAGATTAAATGAGGCTTCTGCAATTTGCAAAGCCAGTGGATTAGGCCTTGCTTATCATAACCACCATTTTGAATTTGAAAAACATGATGAAGTTACTGGTTATGATATCTTGCTTAAAGGAACAGATCCGGCAGCAGTTCAGTTTGAAATGGACTTGTACTGGGTAGTAAGATCTGGTAATGATCCGGTAAAACTATTTACTGATCACCCTGGACGTTTCCCGATGTGGCATGTGAAAGATATGGATAAGGTAGATAATACGATTAACACGGAAGTGGGAACAGGAAAGATCGATTTTAAAGCTATCTATAAACACGCAAAATTAGCTGGATTGAAACATCTGATTGTGGAGCAGGAAAATTTTGCTATCGATCCTTATGTAAGTATCAAGCAAAGCGCAAACTACGTTAAAAAAGCACTCTTATAGAAAGAAAATTCTGGAAGGCGGGCTTAAAAATAAGCCCGCCTTTTTTTATGGAGCAGGATTTCCTGAAACATTGTAGAATACCTGGGAAAACAGTTTTTTTTTCCCATATTTGGGATATAACGGTCTGAGGAGCGTTTTGAATTTCATTAAAGAGAAATAAATATACACGAAAAAAAATAAGATCGAATCATGAAAATTGCAGTTGTAGGTGCTACTGGTTTAGTAGGCACTGTTATGTTAAAAGTACTGGAAGAGCGTAATTTCCCGTTAACCGAACTAATTCCGGTTGCGTCTGAGAAGAGTGTTGGTAAAGAAATCACTTTTAAGGGTAAGCAATTCAAGGTAGTTAGCATGGAAACAGCAATCTCAATGAAACCGGATGTGGCTCTATTTTCTGCCGGTGGCAATACTTCTTTAAAATATGCCCCTCTGTTTGCAGAAGCAGGAACAACCGTAATCGATAACTCATCTGCATGGAGAATGGATCCATCTAAAAAACTGATTGTTCCGGAAGTTAACGGTTATGAGTTATCAATTGATGATAAAATTATTGCAAATCCGAATTGCTCAACCATACAAATGGTAGTGGCCTTAAAACCACTACATGATAAATATAGAATTAAACGTGTAGTTGTTTCTACCTATCAGTCGGTTACTGGTACCGGGGTGAAAGCTGTGGAACAAATGATGAACGAGCGTAAAGGTATTATGGATGGACCGATGGCCTATCCTCACCAGATTGACTTGAACGTTATTCCTCAGATTGATGTTTTCGAAGAGAACGGATACACCAAAGAAGAAATGAAAATGATTAAAGAAACCCGTAAAATTATGGGCGATGAAAGCATTAGAGTGACTGCAACAACTGTTAGGATCCCTGTAATGGGCGGCCATTCAGAATCAGTAAACATTGAGTTTGAAAATGATTTTGATGTAGCTGAGATCAGAGCTGTGCTGGAAAAAACAGAAGGTATTATTGTTGTGGATGACATTGCAAACCTTAAATACCCGATGCCAAAAGATGCACATGAAAAAGATGAGGTTTTTGTTGGCCGTATCAGAAGAGATGAGTCTATGCCGAATACTTTAAATATGTGGATCGTTGCGGATAACCTGCGTAAAGGTGCTGCGACAAATACAGTTCAGATTGCTGAATTTTTATTAAGAAAAGAACTGATCTAAGCTGTTTCTAAAATACAGGATGTGGTGTTAAGCTGGCAAATTGCTGGAATAACACCACATTTTTTATTATTAATCTTTTGCTTTCCCGTTATTTGTATTTGAATTATCCGTTACAGATGTTAAAAAAATCAATTGTATTCCTGTTCGTGCTTTCGCATGGTCTTTCTTTTGCACAGAGCCCTGTACAGAAACTGGCACAATCCTTTAATACTTTACTGGAAGACAGACAGGCAAAATATGCAGTCACCTCAATTTGTATTTTAGATGCAAAAACCGGTAAACAGCTTTATGCCAGGAATGAGAACATTGGTGTTGCCACAGCTTCTACCCTAAAAACAATTACTGCTGCAACCGCATTTTATATCCTGGGAAAAGACTTTCAATATCAGACTACTGTTGGTTACAGCGGTAGTATCGATGCTGATGGTACATTAAAAGGAGATCTGATTATTATTGGCGGTGGTGACCCCGCCCTGGGCTCGTGGCGTTATGCACGCAGTAAAGAAAACTTTGTTTTAAATCAATGGGTTTCAGCGGTCAAAGCCGCTGGAATTAAAAAGATTGAAGGTAAGGTGATTGGTGATGATCGTCTGTGGGGTACTCAGACAACACCTGACGGATGGTTATGGCAGGACCTGGGCAATTATTATGGCGCAGGCTCTTCAGCGCTCAGCTGGCGCGAAAATCAGTTTGATATCAAGCTGCGTCCAGGTAATACAGTTTCAGTAATCAAAACTGTACCGGACATGCCTTATCTGACCATTATGAATGAATTAAAACCGGGTAGTGCCGGAAGTGGAGATCATGCTTATGTATACCTTCCTCCTTTTTCAAATACGGCCTATTTAAGAGGGACATGGGCTACGGACATTCAAAAACAGGGTATTTCAGCAGCATTGCCTGATCCTGCTTACGAAGCAGCATTCAGGTTGCAGGATACCTTAGCTCAAGCGGGTATTAAAGTTAGTGAAGCTCCGGTTACTGCACGTCAGCTGGCTGCAGGTCAATTGTCTGTGCCGGAAGTGAAACAAAAAATCAATACCCTAACCTCTCCCGGGCTGCCTGAAATTGTTTACTGGCTCAATAAAAAGAGCCTGAACTTATATGCAGAACATCTGTTGAGAACGATTGCCTGGAAATCGGGCGCGGCCCCTACTGCCAGCAATGGGGCAGCAGCAGAAATTAAATACTGGGCAGCTAAAGGTATTGACAAAAATGCTTTGAATATTATTGACGGCAGCGGACTTTCGCCTGCTACAAGAGTGACTGCATCGGCCATGGCAAATATTCTTTTTCAAGTACAGCAGGAAGATTGGTTTCCTTATTTCTATAAATCTTTGCCCGAAAACAATGGAATGAAATTAAAAAGTGGTACGATCAACGATGTATCTGCTTTTGCAGGCTATTATACTGCAGCAAATGGCAGTAAATACGTGATTGTAATTAATATTAACAATTATTCAGGAACTGGAATCAACCGCAAACTATTTAGCGTACTGGATGCCCTTAAATAGTGATAAATTCTCCACATAAACCCTGTATTTATCCACAAATTGCTAAATTGCAACCTTTTACCAATTTCACAAGCACAAGCCCCTTTTCATTATATGAATAAATTCTTAACTTTTATATGCTGCCTCTTTTTTTACACAAGCATATATAGCCAACAAATGGGATCTACAATTTCTAATTCTTCTATACCAGATAGTACGGTCAGTATGACCAGCAGGCCACCTGAATTTTCAATTATTCCTGAGCCTGTTTCTTTGTTAAAAACTACTGGTTATTTTACTTTACCAGAGAAGGTTGTTGTTTTGGCTACCCCGGAGATGAAACGTGTTGCAGATTATCTGAAGGAAAAAATTTCTGTACCAACCGGCAAATTTGTGGCAGAGTTTACTCATACACAAGCGGCGGCAACGATCAGACTGGTACTTAATACGAAGCCGGATGTAACCTTGGGTAATGAGGGTTATCAGCTCTCGGTAACACCTGCTTTGATTTTAATTAAAGCGAACCAGACTGCCGGCCTGTTTTATGGCATCCAGACTTTATTACAGCTTTTTCCTAAGGAAATAGAATCTAAAGAATTGATTGAAGGTATAAAATGGAGAATTCCTTGTGTGGATATTACGGATTATCCACGTGTGGCCTGGAGGGGACTTATGTTTGATGTAGCCCGCCATTTCTTCACTAAACAAGAAGTAAAACAATATATAGATGCTATGGTGCGCTATAAGTTTAACCTGCTTCATCTTCATCTGACTGATGACGAAGGATGGAGACTGGAGATTAAAGGTTTACCAAAATTAACTGAAGTGGGTGCCTGGAATGTTAAAAAAGTAGGTGACTTTGGTTATTTCAGTACCCCAAAAGCAGATGAACCGCGTACTTATGGTGGTTTCTATACACAGGATGATGTCAGAGAACTGATTCAATACGCTAAAGACAGATTTGTAGATATTTTACCGGAAATTGATGTTCCCGGGCATAGTCTGGCAGTAATTGCTTCTTATCCGGAACTTTCTTGTACACCAGGTGCAGAAACTTATCGTGTACGCTCCGGAGAACGGATTATGGACTGGTCTAAAGGAGCTCCGCCAATTGCATTGGTAGATAATACTTTGTGCCCGGCGAATGAGAAAGTATATTCTTTCCTGGATTCTGTGATTACCCAGGTAGCTGCATTGTTCCCCTTTGAATATATACATATGGGTGGTGATGAAGCTCCGTTTAATTACTGGCAGAAAAGTGATGCTGTTAAAGCCTTAATGTTAAAAGAGGGTCTGAAAGATATGCAGCAGGTTCAGGGATATTTTGAGAAAAGGGTTCAAAAAATTGTGGAGTCGAAAGGGAAAAAATTTATGGGCTGGGATGAAATCATGCATAGCGATTTGCCTGCAAGTGCAGCAGTGATGAGCTGGAGAAGTGTAAACTTCGGAATTGAGGCTTCTCTTGCGAAACATGAAGTTGTAATGAGCCCTCAGAATACGAATTACCTGGATCTCATGCAGGGTGATCCGGTTTCTGAAGCTAAAGTATATGGTTCTTCCCGTTTGAGTAAGACTTATGAATTTGACCCGGTTCCGGCAGGGGCTGATCCTAAATATATTAAAGGCGGACAGGGAAATTTATGGTCTGAACAGATTTATACGATGCGGCAGGCAGAGTATATGACCTGGCCAAGAGGTTATGCGATTGCAGAATCAGTATGGTCTCCTAAAGAAAAGAAAAACTGGACTAATTTTACAGGAAAAATGGAACAGCATTTCCATAGAATGGATGTTGCTGAAACCAAATATTCACCAGCAGTTTACGATCCTGTGGTCAGAGCAAGCAGATCTGCTGACAGACAAGTTATGGTGGAACTGACTACGGAGATTGACGGACTGGATATTTATTATAGTTTTGACAATTCTACTCCGGACAGGTTTTACCCTAAATACACTGAAAAACTGGTAATCCCTAAGGATGCAAGTCTAATGCGTGTGATTACCTACAGAGGTAAACAGCCTATCGGCAGATTGTTAACTATATCTGTTGATGATTTAAATAAAAGAGCAGGAAAAAGATAAGCGGTTGAGATATTTCGTACACATCGGTTACAATGGTTTGCAATATAATGGCTGGCAAAAGCAGGCTAATGTATTGAATATTCAGGGTGTCATAGAAAACGCCCTGAGCCAGATTTTTAAGACACAGATTTTCATTAATGGCTGCGGAAGAACAGATGCACAGGTTCATGCCAGCCAGTTTTTTTTTCATATGGATATTGAGCAGGAATGGGATTTCGATCTGATCTTCAGGCTTAATAAATTACTGCCATTGAATATTGCTGTTTATGATGTCATTCTTATGGAAGGATTACCTCATGCCAGGTTTGATGCTGTTCAGCGTGCTTATGATTACTTTTTGCACACTTATAAAGATCCATTTTTAAATGGCCTCAGCTCTTATTACTTATTGCAGGATCTGCAATGGGATAAAATGAAAGCAGCAGTTGCCTTATTGCCTCAATATAAAGATTATCGTGCTTTCTGCACCAGTCCTGATAAATATGAGCATACCTTGTGTTATGTACGGTCTGCCAGTTTAATGGTTGATGATAAGGAAGAAAAAATGAGATTTCAGATTTCCTCTAACCGGTTTTTAGGGAAGATGATCCGTATTATTATGGGCCAGCTTTTGAAAATAGGTAAAGGTATGCTCAGTGTGGATGAATTTGAAAGCCACCTGATCAGTAAAGAAACCCCTGCCCTGATTACTCCCGCCCATCCGCAGGGACTTTATCTGTCCAAGGTAACTTATCCTTATCTGAACCTGCCTCCAAGAGTAGATTTCTCAGCTGTTCTTCAAAAGCATGCAGAGACGAACTGGAATGCACTCTGATATTATTTACGCTAAGGTGAGATTCGGGCGTTAAGAATCGCTTATTTTTGTAGAAAATCAATTGTTATGAATTTCCACACCAGAAAATGGATCAAACCCGAAGACTTAAATCCTAACGGAAGCTTGTTTGGAGGTAGTTTATTAAGATGGATAGATGAAGAAGCTGCAATCTATGCTATTGTTCAGCTAGGCAACCCGAGAGTAGTGACTAAGTATATATCGGAAATTAACTTTGTGAGCTCTGCAAAACAGGGCGATATTATTGAGATGGGTATTACTGCGATTGCATTTGGCAATACATCGCTGACCATGCGCTGTGAAGTACGTAATAAGATTACCCGAAAAAGCATTTTAACTATCGATAAAATGGTCTTTGTTAATGTGGACGAATATGGTAATCCTGTGGCACATGGCAGAAAAGAGATCAAATTTATAGAAGAGCAATTTGCTGCTGAGGATAACTAGTTCCGCGCCAGAATTTCGACCCTGATATCATCAGCAGTAAGGTTTATTCCAGACAGTATCAAGGTAGCTTTCTGATAGAATTTTTCACGCTCTGCTAACTTGTTTTCTATATATTCAATGAGACCTTCTGGTGTCAGGTTACGCAGCAGCGGACGCTTGGCTATTCCGCTTTCCAGGCGTTTAGCTAAAGCGAGTGCCGGCATTTCTATATAGATGGTTGTACCATATTCATTCATCCAGTCTATATTATCAAAAAAACATGGGGTGCCCCCGCCTGTTGCAATCACACAGTTTTTAGGATATGCAAAATTTTTAAGTGTATCACTTTCCATTTTCCGGAATGCATCTTCTCCATGAATCGAAAAATAATCCGCTACTGTACTGCCAGTATTCTTTTCGATCTGATGATCAAGATCAATCAGATCGTATCCCAGTTTGGTAGCTAACTTTCTTCCCAGGGTGCTTTTGCCGCATCCCATAAAACCTATCAGAAATATCTTCATTTAATTATTCAATTTTACCCTGGGATCAACAAGGGCATACAGTAAATCTACAAAAACATTAATTAAAACGAATATTAGTGCGATAAAAAGAATCGATCCCATGACTACTGGGAAGTCAGACATTTCTAAGGCCCTTACGGTTGTTCTCCCTAAACCATTATAACCAAAAATATATTCTACGAAAAAAGAACCGGCAAGCAGAGAGGCGAACCATCCGGAAATAGCTGTAATAACTGGATTTAAAGCATTCCTGAGCGCATGTCTATAAATTATCGCCCTGCGGCTTAATCCTTTTGCACGGGCTGTACGGATATAATCCTGTGCCAGTATATCAAGCATCGTAGTTCTGGTAAGCTGCACAATGATGGCAAGCGGACGCAAACCAAGGGTAAGCACAGGTAAAATGAGGTTTTTCAGTGTCATGACTTCTCCTTTAAAGGGATCATAACTATATAAACTCCCTGACATGTTTAAACCAGTATATGGTCCCAGCACGAAACCAAAAAACCAGGCGATTATAATACCGGCAAAAAAAGAAGGTGCAGAAAGCCCCATAATCGCAAAGGCATTTACTGAATGATCAATCCAGGTATTTTTATATACTGCTGATAATACGCCTAGTAAAATGCCTGATAATGTAGCAAATAACATCGCTGTAGCTGCCAGCACAAAAGTGTTGGGAACAGTTTCTGATAATATAGTGGAGACTTCGCGCTTAGTTTGATAAGATCTTCTAAGGTATGGCCATTTCAAAGCTATTACATTTGACCCGCAGCTGATCAGCTTTATATAATGATATTTCTCGCGGGCTTGTTTGTTGTTTTCGTGAAAGCCTGCCGGAGACAGATCATTGATAAACAAGAGAAATTGCATGGGTTTGGAACGGTCTAAACCGAATTCTTTACGTACAGCCTCTAAGGATTGTATATCTGCACGCTGTCCAAGGGTCATCCGTGCGGGATCTCCGGGAAGGATATTGAACAGGACAAATACTACAATTACAACACCCGTCATTACAACGAGCCCATAAAAGAATTTCCTGAGTGCATAAAACCACATCTTATTTATTTATTGAAATAAGATGCTTTTAATTTTTCTAATGAAGGCAGAGACTCATAGCTCCACTTATTAATTACAACGCCATTTTTCAATAATAAAATACCGGGATTAGCCCTGACCATACTTTTTAAAGGTACTGCATCAGCATAAAATACCTCAGCGAATAACTTATGGTCTTTACTGAATGCAGCAGCATCCTGAGCGGAATTAGAGGTCAGAAGTACTGTACGGATATTAAACTGTTCTGTCAGATCTAATGTCATTGCATTCAGTTTTCCAATTGCATCTTTATCTGTATGTTTCAGGTTATAAGCGACAATAAGGATATTATAATAAGGGTTTTCAATGAGTTCTTTAGTATAATCAGTTCCTGAAGCGTCACTAATTATCAAATCCTTTATTTTAGCTTCATAACCTTTTTTAATCAGTTTCTGCACTGGCTGACCTACAATTTCCCAGTTATTATCTTTCCAGATTTCTGTTTTCAGATAATCTTTATCACTCATTTCTTTGGTTTCTCCGGTCGCTTTATTTTTCAGCTTATACATAATCAGATAAAGATCCGGCTCTGCACCCGCAGGAATTTTCATCGCCTCTGGTAAACTGGCTCCAACTTTATAAGGCAAGAAATCTAATACTGGCAGGTAAGTATAAGTGTAAATACTGAATATAACAGAAAGTGCAACTACGGCAATCAGACCAATCTTCTGCTTTCCTGTGTTTACAGTAAGTGGTAAAATTTTATTTCGGTTAATGAACAGATAGATGATCAGTACCAGTAAGACCAGATCTTTGGAGAAAGACTGCCATGGGGTTAATGGAATCGCATCTCCAAAACAACCACAAGAAGTAACTACTTTAAATGCAGCCGATACGAAGGTCAGAAAGGTGAAAAATATAATAATTCCGAGTAAACCTGCTGTTACCTTTTTACTCCAGAATCCAAATAGTAATAATGCACCTGATACAATTTCAAGTACACAAAGAAAAATAGCTATACCGGTTGCAAATGGGCTCAGGAAAGGAATATGAAATACATCAAAGTATTCTTCTAGCTTATATCCGAATCCCAGCGGGTCATTGGCCTTGATCAGACCTGAGAAAATAAAAAGTATACCTACAAATATTCTTGAAAAATTCAGCGCGGCTTTGTTCATCTTTTTACAGCTATTTTTTAATTGATATTATTTTACGTCCATTCTGATTAGTGCAAAGACTGCATAGTTCAGCATATCCTGATAGTTGGCTACCACACCTTCTGATGCGACTGTCTCTCCAAGGTTATCTTCAATTTGTTTCACCCTGAATACTTTCATCAGAATAAGGTCTGTCAGTGAACTGATTCTCATATCTCTCCAGGCTTCACCGTAGTCGTGATTTTTAGCGAGCATCAGATCTTTCGTTTCTCTCACTTTCTGATCAAACAGATTTTCTACTGCCTGAAGTTCCAGCTCATTCGGATCATTCTCTGTCATTTCACTTTGCATCATTGCGATTACACAGTAGTTGATAATTCCGATATATTCAGGAATAATCCCCTCTCCTACTTTCGAAACTTTCTTTTCTTCCAGGGTACGGATACGCTGCGCTTTGATAAATAACTGATCGGTAATAGAAGACAAACGCAGAATGCGCCAGGCTGTTCCGTAGTCTTTGGTTTTCTTTAAAAAAAGCGATTTGCAAACTGCAATTACTGAGTCGAATTCTTCTGAGGTATTTGTTGCCAAAACAATTAATTATTTAGAGTCTGATAAATTTTAAACGGCTCTTAGAAATCGTTTAAATTTATCTGGTAAATTTAAACAGCTTCTTAGTTTAAAGCTATTTTAATACTGTATTTTTGTACAGAATGATGGCTAAAGATACGTTTTTAAACCGAAAAATAACACTTAACCTAAAAGGTGAACTCCTGGATTTAAGCCGCCCCTGTGTGATGGGTATCCTTAATCTGACCCCGGATTCTTTCTACAGCAATAGCAGAATGGGTTCTATAGATGCGGCACTGGAGAGAGCAGAAATCTGCCTGAATGAAGGTGCTGCTTTCATCGACATAGGCGCTTATTCTTCCCGCCCCGGAGCCGATGAAGTCACTACAGATGAGGAGCTGAAAAGAATTATTCCTGCGATCACTGCGATCAGTAAAAGATTTCCTGAAGCTAAATTATCAGTTGATACTTTCAGGGCTAAAGTGGCAAAGGAAAGCATTGAAGCCGGTGCACATTTAATTAATGATATTTCTGGCGGAAATCTGGATGAACAGATGTTTGAAACTGTTGCGGCTTTGAATGTGCCTTATATCCTGATGCATATGCAGGGTACACCTCAAACTATGCAGCAAAAACCTGTGTACAAAAACATCGGACTTGAAGTGGTGGATTATCTGGCAGAGAAAGTAAGCATTTTAAAAATGCTGGGTGTTAAAGATATTATTGTGGACCCGGGCTTTGGCTTTGCCAAAAATACAACGCACAATTACCAGTTGTTTAATCAGCTGGAAAACCTGGATGTATTTGGTTTGCCTGTATTGGTTGGCATTTCGAGAAAATCTATGATTTATAAGTTATTGGGTACTACAGCTGAAGAGGCGCTTAATGGAACTACGGTACTGAATACAATCGCTTTGCAGAAAGGAGCATCAATTTTAAGGGTACATGATGTACGTGCTGCAGTTGAATGTATTGCAATTGTCGAAAAAATGCAACAATCCTAGAATGTGATAGTCTGTTTTAAATTCAAGCAGATTCTTAATATTTTCCTAACTTGGCAACAATGAAAGGCTTTGACTTTGATTTTCTTACGATAACAGTTACGGATGTAGTGGACATTTTGTTCGTTGCCTTCCTGATTTACTATACTTATAACCTGATTAAAAATACGCTGGCAGTTAATTTACTGCTCGGTATGTTTATTATACTGATCTTATGGTTTGTAGTGGATGCATTAAATATGCGTCTTTTATCTACTATTATCAATAAATTTATGAGTGTGGGGATTATCGCATTGATTGTGATTTTCCAGCCTGAGATCAGGCGTTTCCTGCTGCTTATTGGAAAAAATACGTTTTTGCAGAAAAACAAAGCATGGTGGGGATACTTGTTTGGCAGCAGAGATATTGAACGTGATAACCTGGTGCGGATCAAACCTATTATTGATGCCTGCAAAAGCATGAAGAAATCAAGAACTGGAGCACTGATTGTTTTCGTTAAATTTTACGATGACCAGCTATTTGCCAATAGCTGTGAACTCATTGATTCTAAAATCTCTAAACGTTTATTAGAAAGTATATTTCAGAAATACAGCCCGCTGCATGACGGTGCAGTGGTTATAGCTGAAAATAAGATTAAAAGTGCGAGCTGTATTTTACCACTGACTGATAACGACAAATTACCTCCCCAGTTTGGTTTGCGTCACCGCGCGGGAATTGGTGTATCAGAAACGACTGATGCTGTTGCGGTTATTGTATCGGAAGAAACAGGTGAAATTGCCTATGCTAAACAAGGCAGGGTAAGAATGAATGTTTCTTTTGGAGAGTTAGAGAAATTACTCAATAAGGATTTTTAATTTTCCAGGATTGCTTTTCAAAAATACAGGGCAATAAAAAATCCGGTACAAAGACCGGATTCCTTACCGGTATTGACCGGATATATCTTTTAAGATATCAATTAGCAGTACTCATTGAAAGCACCCATCAGGTTATCAGCAATCATTTGAGCTGCACGGCCTTCAATTTGATGACGCTCGATCATATGAACCAATTTACCATCTTTAAATAATGCCATTGCTGGTGAAGATGGAGGAAAAGGAGCCATATAACTTCTTGCTCTGTCTACTGCCTCTTTTTCCATTCCTGCAAAAACAGTAATCATTTTATCAGGATGTTTTTCATTGGCAGCAGCTAATCTTGCTGCTGGTCTTGCGTTTGAAGCTGCACAACCGCAAACAGAATTCACAACTACAAAGACAGTTCCTTCTGAAGAAATAGCATTGTCTACATCTTCTGCAGTTTTCATTTCTTCAAAACCTACTTTAGTAAGTTCTGCACGCATGGGTTCAACTAAATATTCTGGATACATATATAAAAAGCTTTAATATTATTCAATTTTATATACAAAGGTACTGCACTGTTACATAGCATCAAAGGAATACTATTTAAGTGAATAGTTTTTTACCTTGAAATTACTTTGGTAAGGATTAATTCAGCCTTAATATCATGTGTATAGTAGCTTCTTTTTGAATATTATAATCGGCTAAAGTTCTTCCGTCTTCCAATTGCCTGCCTGCATAAATTAAGCGCTGTTGATTTGGAGGTATTCCTTCTTTATCCTGTATTTTAGATTTTACATTTTCAATCGTATCTGAAGATTCTACCTCAAGCGTAATTGTAGTACCATTATATACAACTCTTACAAAGATTTGCATCCTGAATAAATTTGCTGGAATAAATGAGTTCTGAATTTTCTGATGAGCCTGAGCCGAATGGCCAGCTACACTCAGGCCTAAGGCCAGTAATACGGATAATGAGATTTTTTTTAACATAGGTTTAGGGTTTATAAATTATGAGTTCAGGTTATTAAATTTGAGACATAAGTTTTATTTATTACGGTCTTATTATCAGATGTAGTGTACTTTCTTTCTGAAGATTATAATCACTCAAAGTTCTTCCGTCTTCCATGAATCTTCCTCCATAAACTAAGATCTGTTTATCGACAGGTATACCTTCTTTATCTTGTATTTTAGCTTTTATATTGTCAATTGTATCGGAAGACTCAACTTCAAGTGTGATTGTTT
>Ga0247807_10000777_pt1 | contig 19703 bp, 15 predicted proteins | sample UWRJL074202C1_FD_179931 | JGI IMG/M metagenome (GOLD analysis project Ga0247807, IMG submission 179931) | Plant litter microbial communities from Arlington Agricultural Research Station in Wisconsin, United States - UWRJ-L074-202C-1 | ecosystem: Environmental > Terrestrial > Plant litter >...
TTCTGCCAGTTGTTTAGGATCTTCAGAATATGTCATCTCTTTAAACAACTCACATTGCTGCAAATTATTAAAACGTTTTTTTAAAAACTCAACATTATCAGCACCCCATACAAAACTCATGTGCGGAATACTTTTAATAAATGTTTCAGGAGAACTGACTAATTTATTCTGTACCAGAAATGACCAGAACTGTTTCGACACTTCAAAAGATTCTGCAATTGATACAGCTTTTTCAATTTCTACTGTACCGTCTTCTAACTGAGGCGTATAATTCAATTCACAAAAAGCAGAATGCCCTGTTCCGGCATTATTCCATGCATCTGAACTTTCTGCGGCAGCTACATCAAGCCGTTCAAAAATTTGTATCGTTAAATCCGGGGAGAGTTCTTTGAGTAGTACACCAAGCGTTGCGCTCATAATACCGGCGCCAATTAACACAACATCAACTGCTTTATCTGAATTAGGACTTTTACTGGTCATGAAGGGGTAGATAATTTATTCTCTTAATATCAGCCGCAAAATTAATATAATGACCGGGAAATGAGTCCTAAATTTCAATTTAATAAGTAATATTTTTACCAATATCTGATAAAACCAAAAAATGCACCTTAATAAGGTTCAATTTTATAGTTAATTGTCAGAATGAGGTCTTCTTCAGGGAATAAATCATGGTATTATTTAGCGAATCTGTCCGTTACCTCTTACTATCCATTTATAGCTTGTTAATTCTTTAAGTCCCATAGGTCCCCTTGCATGTAGTTTTTGTGTACTGATTCCAATTTCAGCACCAAGTCCAAACTGACCTCCGTCTGTAAAAGCAGTTGAAGCATTGGCATAAACCGCAGCAGCATCTACAACATTCAAGAAATTAAGCAATTGATTTTCATCTTCCGCAATGATGGCCTCACTATGTTTAGAGCTGTAAACAGCAATATGCGCCAGAGCCTCTTCCAGATTTTCAACTGTTTTAATGGCCATCTTATAATCTAAAAACTCAGTTCCGAAGTCTTCCGGACTGGAATGATGAAGTAAATGATCAGGATACAATCCTTTCACTGCAGCAAAGGCGTCAGGATCTGCTAAAATATGAACAGATTTTGTTGCAAGCTGCTCAATGAGTGTATAAAGATCGTTTAATCGTTCAGCATGAATTAACAAACAATCCAGCGCATTACAAACACTTACTCTTCTTGTTTTGGCATTAAAAACGATTGCTTTTCCTTTTTCTTTATCACCCGACAGGTCAAAATAAGTATGTACAATCCCTGCTCCTGTTTCAATTACAGGCACATTGCTATGCTGACGGACATAATTAATCAAAGCCTGGCTGCCTCTTGGAATCAGCACATCTACAAAACCAGTTGCATTTAAAAGTGCAGCAGTAGCTTCCCGCTCCGAAGGCAACAAAACAGCTACATGAATATCAACATCATGTTTGATCAGTACCTGATGGATAATTTTAATCAAAGCCTGGTTAGAAAACTCAGCATCGCTCCCGCCTTTCAAAACAGCTACATTTCCAGTTTTAAAGCACAATGAAAAAACATCAAGTGTCACATTTGGTCTTGCTTCATAAATAACTCCTATCACACCCAAAGGAACCCTGATTTTTGATAATTTCAAACCATTTGGAAGTGTACTGGCTTCCAGAACTTCCGCAAGCGGACTTTCCAGTTTTGAAACATTTACTATTTCCTGAGCGATATCATTCAGTCTTTCTCTGGTCAGCTTAAGCCGGTCATATTTGGGATCTTCAACAGACATCCGCTTCAGGTCTAAATCATTAGCGAATAATATCTCATCAGCAGATAATTTTACAGTAGCGGCCAGGTCTCTTAAAATTTCGTTTACTGCCAGTTGGTCCAACCGGCATAAAGTACGGCTTGCTTTTAATGCATTTTCAAAATATAACTGGTATCCCATTTCTTTTTCCATTTAAACCCACTTCATAACAGTAGATATTCAGCATGTTAGCTGACTGCATAAAAATAATTATAATGAACTAAAGATTTATGTCCTTTTTGTCCTATTCTTTCTTTCGTTTTATCAGATCCGTAATCCGCTATTCCTAAACCAATCAATTTTTCATTTTCATCCAGCAGACGGATAATATCACCTTTTTGAAACGGAGATAATACTCCTGTTATTCCAATGGGTAATAAACTGCGTGCCTGACCAGAAACCAAAGCATCAGCAGCACCTTTGTTTAACCGGACACTTCCTGTAGCAGAATGCTCAGAATGAGCAATCCACTTTTTCTTTCCTGAAGTATTCTTTTCAGGCACAAAATAGGTGTGCTCTACCGTTTGAGCTATCAGATCAGTCAGGATATTGTTACATGTTCCATTAGCAATATGGACCGGAATTCCCAGCTTAGCAACTTTTTGAGCCATGCCTAATTTAGTAGCCATCCCTCCACGTCCTAAACCAGATTTTGCAGTATTGATGAATGAACTGATGTGATCATCTTTTTTTATCTGCTTTATAATACTGGAATCAGGTAATCTGGGATCTCCGTTATAAATACCATTTACATTAGAAAGGATAACCAGCGCGTCGGCTTCTAACATAGAGGCAACCAGACCAGCCAGTTCATCATTATCAGTAAACATCAGCTCCGTAACAGATACCACATCATTTTCATTGATCACAGGAATTACTTTGTGTTTCAGTAAAATTGAAAGGCAGTTCTTAATATTTAAATAGTGTTTCCGGTCGCGGAAATCTTCTTTAGTGACCAGTACCTGAGCGCAAAGCATTTGCTTTTTTTCAAATAATGACAAGTAAGTATTAATAAGTTTTATTTGTCCGACAGATGCCAAAAGCTGCCTTGCTGCAACTGCATCCTGTTTTTCAGACAACGTAATCATACTTCGGCCAGCAGCTACTGCACCAGAAGAAACAAGAACTACCGTGATACCTGCATTTTTAAGCGTAGCTATTTGATCTACAAGATGTTCAATCCGCACCTGATCTGGCAGGCCATCTGGCCTGGCAAGTACATTTGAACCGATTTTAACAACGATTCTTTTATAGGCAACTGCCATAGTTATTTAAGGTAAAACGATGAAGAAATAAAAGCTTAAAAAGCTCTTTATATATTTAAGCAGATTATAAGAGAGCAACTAAACCTGTCCAGCCGGTTTGATGACTGGCTCCCAGACCTTTGCCATTATCTCCATTAAAATATTCATGGAATAATATATAATCTTTAAAATGCGGATCATGGTTAAATTTAGAGTTCCCACCCGATACGGGTCGTTCACCAGCTTCATTTTTCATAAACATACATTTCAATCTTTTACTCAATAAAGCCGCAATTTCCTTAAGACTTAAAAACTCCCCTGAACCCGTCGGACATTCCACCTTAAAATCATCTTTATAATACTCCTGAAAGTTTTTAAGTGACTCAATAATCAGATAATTGACAGGCATCCAAATTGGTCCGCGCCAGTTACTATTTCCACCAAACATCCCTGAATCACTTTCAGCCGGAATATATTTGACTGTATAATCCATATCATCCAGCTGATAATTAAATGGATCTGCACAATAAGCTTTAGAAACAGAACGGATACCGAAATCAGAAAGAAACTCATTTGGATCCAGCATACGTTTTAGTAACAATTTCATCCGGTGTCCGCGCAAAAGAGAAAGTAAATGCTGATCGCTGCCCTTGGTATCCGTCCAGTGACTAACCAATTGCACCAAATCAGGTCTTTGCAGCATAAACCACTCTAAACGTTCTTTCAATTTTGGCAGTTTATCCCATTTACCTTCATCAAATACGACCTGGGCAAACATGGGTATAAGACCTACCAGGCTTCTTAGACGAAGACGATCAGCCGTCCCGTCAGGTTTTCTTAACATATCATAATAAAAACCATCCTCTTCATCCCATAAACCACATGAATCCTCTCCCATACTTGAAATTGAACCCGCGATATATAGAAAGTGTTCAGAGAATTTGATGGCCATACTTTCAAATACATCATAATGTAAAGAAAGCTCCATACTGATCTGCATCATATTCAATGCATACATAGCCATCCAGCTTGTACCATCTGCCTGCTCCAGAAAACCACCACCAGGTACTGGCTGACTGCGGTTAAATACACCTATGTTATCAAGACCAAGAAATCCTCCTTCAAAAATATTATTTCCTTCACTATCTTTCTGATTTACCCACCAGGTAAAGTTGAGTAAAAGCTTATTGAAGATTTCTACCAGAAAATTAATATCACCCTTACCTTTAAAAGCTTTATCAGCAAGATAAACATGCCAGGTAGCCATCGCATGAACGGGCGGATTTACATCACCAAAATCCCATTCATAAGCAGGTAATTGTCCGCTTGGATGCATATAATTAGCGCTCACCATTAACCGGAGCTGATCTTTTGAAAAATCAGGATCTAATGGTGCAAAACTGATACAATGAAATGCAAGATCCCAGGCTGCAAACCACGGGTATTCCCATTTATCTGGCATTGACAGAATATCACTGGCAACAAAATGCTTCCAATGAGAGTTTCTGCCTGTTTTTCTCTGTTTGGGCGGGACTGGTTGTCCGGCATCCCCTATCAGCCACCTGTTTACATCATAACTGTAAAACTGTTTATTCCAGAACATTCCGGCCCATGCCTGGCGCTGCATATTTTTTTCATCTGCATTGTCAGTATGAAGCTGTTTCTGCGCATAAAAAGTATCAGCTTCCTGAATCCGTGAAGCAAATATAGCATCAAAATCACTGAATGGCTTAGCTACTTTAGCTTTAGTAAGTCTGATCCTGATTGCATGATTTTCACCGGCAGGAATAGTAAGGTGATACCATATCCCTGCTTTTGTACCCATAGCATCAGAATTGACTGCATGCTGATTTTTATTAACTATATAATCATTTATCCCATCTTTTACATAGCGGCTGTGGTTTTCAGACGCATACAGACGTTGGTTATTAGTTTCATTATCGGTAAATAAAAACTTTGGATCATCAGTGGCATAACAATGATAATCACCTATTTTATCTGACCTTAAGAGTAAAGTCTGATTGCCCTGATTTAAGATTTCTGGTTTAACTCCATGCTGCCCGTCAAACCAGGTATTGCGATACCAGAGCTGAGGGATTACATCTAAAGTGACCGGAGCTGCACTCCTGTTAAATATAGTATATTTAATCAGCAGATCCTCTTCGTTATTTTTAGCATATTCAATAAAAACATCGCCATATTCATCCTGATCAAATAACCCTGTATCAATCAGCTCAAATTCTGATTGTGTTTTATCACGCCTCGCATTTTCGCTAATCAGCTCTTCATAAGGAAAAGCGGAAAAAGGATATTTATAAAGCATTTTCATATAGCTATGTGTTGGCGTACTATCTAAATGATAATACAGCTCCTTCACATCCTCTCCATGATTTCCCTGTCCGTTGGTTAAACCAAATAACCGTTCCTTCAGTATTGCATCTTTGCCATTCCACAGTGCCAGTCCAATACATAAATTTTGCTGATCGTCACTAAAGCCACCTATTCCTTCTTCTCCCCAGCGATAAGCTTTGCTCCTGGCCATATCATGTGTGGTATAATCCCATACCTCTCCGTTATAGCTATAATCCTCCCTTACAGTTCCCCATTGACGATCAGAAACATATGGTCCCCATTTAAGCCAGTTAGTTTCTTTATTATAATGACTGTTAAGGCGCTGCTGTTCCGGATTAAGCTGATCGTTGGAGTTCATATTTCAATAATAACGATTGTTAAATGAATTAAAGAAAGGATAATCGAATAGCTTAATTTTTTACAATGTCAGTATCATGAAGATCCACTATCATCGATGATATCTCAATAGTAAACCATTCCTGAAAAACTTTATAAGTACGTTTCTGAGGCCAGTCGTTTTCGTCTGTATGGAAGTCATTCAGTTCATTTTTAAACAGCTGATCAAAATTTTTCTTTAACCAGCTTTCAATTTTAGCTTTTGTTTTCTGTTCTTTAATAAGATAGACAGTACCTTCATCATTGTCAACTACAGGGAATTCAGGATCTACATAATTGATCCAGTCATAAAATGGTTTTTTTGCTTTAATCAGGATTGCGTTCCTGTTAATTGTTTCGTAATATAATGTTGGCTCTATCATTTAATCTGGAAATTTATAAGAATGCAAATTTATTAATTTATTCTTTGATCAGCTATAATAATACTGTGATATAATTCCTGAAAATTATACTCTTTGTCCTTGATATACAACAGATTATTTATTATATTCATTTAACCAAATTATAACAACATGATGAACCTAATATCAAAAATTCAGGATTGGGGTGATCACCACCATCCGAAATGGCTGGACTATCTGAGAATAGTTTTAGGCATAACACTGATCTGGAAAGGAGTAGCATTTGCACTCAATCTGCATGCTTTCACCATTCTGATGGAAAATTCGGGGTTAGGTACAGCTGTAACCATTAGTTTGTTAATACATTTAATCATAGCACTTCATATTATAGGTGGCCTGTTAATTGCATTAGGAACTCATACCCGTCTTTTCTGCCTTTTAATTATTCCTATACTCATAGTAGCAGTTTTCTATGTCAATTTCCCAAACCAGCAAATATTCAGACCTTATTCAGAATTCTGGCTTTCATGCCTGGTTTTAGCGGGTCTGATTTGCTTCCTGATTGAAGGAGATGGCGTATTGTCAATAGAACCGGTTAAAAAAGATAAGGTATCACAAAATTAACACTTGTATAATCAGAAGTGGTCTCCTGTTTAAACAAGAGATCGCTTCTTTATACACTCTTTTATCTAACAGACCAATTATATCAATTATTTTTCATTAAATATTTAAAATGGACTGGTTTTTGAATAGTAATGGCTGTAAGCATAATTACAACATATAGCTTACCAAATTGAATTCAACACCGTTAATCATAAAAACTAATTACCATGGATTACAAAAAATTAATTAATGACCACCTGGGCAAGCAAACTGATAAAACTCCTGTTGTTGTAGCTTTATTAGCTGGATTAGCAGTTGGAGCGGCTTTAGGTATATTATTTGCTCCAGGCAGCGGGTCAGAAACCAGGAATTTATTGTCAGATAAGACCAAAGATCTTGCAGATAATGCGAAAGATAAGCTGCAGACTTACAAAGAGAAACTGAAAAACAGTGCGGATCAATTAGCCGACACTGCAAAAAACAAATATCAGACTTATGGTGAAAAGCTTCAAAACGGGGCTGATGAACTGGCTGATTTAAAAGACAGAGCTGTAGAAACAGTAAAATCTAAATTCAGTGATGCTAAAGATGATATCAATAACGCCAAAGAAGATATCAAAGATAAAGCCTATGATATAAAAGACGAAATTGAAAACGCTTAGTTTCAATTAAACAGGTTAGAATAATAAATATAAAACCGGCTTTACAGCCGGTTTTTTTTATGTTCTGTTCCCAGAGCAAGATAGATTTCTGCATAAAGCAGTCCACTTCCACCACCATAATGCTGAATGATATGTATTGCTGGATTGAGCAGTTTAATTTCGGTTTGAAGCCTTACTTCTTCCATATCCGTTAATCCACCACCAATCAATAGTACCTGATAAGTTTGTAACCTGCATTTAGCGATTGCCTCTTCACATCCCGAAACACCTTCTGCATGCCATGACTCCTGTGTATTCAACAATCTGAGTACAGTTTGTAAAATATCGGGATGGGTGCCTATTACTAAAATTTCTGTCAGGCTATTCATCATTAGAATTCCATTGGAACATCCATAATTAAGAACTCAGCAGCTGATGATGCTTTGATAGAAAATTTATCAGTATCCCAGATTCCAAAACCATCTCTTGTTGATAGAATCTGGCCGTCAACTTCGATATCACCTTCTAAGACAAAGATATAAGCACCATTGCCTTTTTTCTGAAAAGTATAATCTATCTGGCTTCCTTTTTCCAGTTTACCTAAGTTAAACCAGGCATCCTGATGAATCCATACTCCTGCATCATCAGGATTTGGCGATAAAATCTGTACCAGGGTATTTGGTTTTTCAGGTGCATTAATTTTTACCTGGTCATACCTTGGCTCCACATTTCTTTTATTTGGAAAAACCCAGATCTGTAAAAATTTAACCGTCTCTTCTTTATTCTTATTGTATTCAGTATGGTAGATTCCTGTTCCTGCACTCATTACCTGAATCTCCCCAGGTTCAATAGTACCAATATTACCCATACTATCTTTATGCTCTAATGCTCCTGATAAAGGGATAGAAATAATTTCCATATTGTCATGCGGATGCTCTCCAAACCCCCTTCCTCCAGCTACTGAATCATCATTTAAAACTCTTAATGCACCAAAATTAACTCTTTCTGGATTATAGTAGCTAGCAAAGCTAAACGTGTGATAACTTTTTAACCATCCATGGTCTGCTCCGCCTCTTGAGGCTGCAGCATGTAAAACTGTTTGTGCCATATTCTTATTCCTTTGGTTTGTTATACAAATTTACCACCTGTAATTTTACTGCATCTTACCATAGATTAAGAAATGAATAAAAATGTTATAACGCTATTTTATAGCCAAGAGTTGCCCAGACACCTGGCATAGGAACCGCCCCCGCCTGAATAAAGTTAACATCAAATATATTTGACGCATCAGCATAGATACTGCTCCGTTTTAATTTATAGCTCAGTCTTGCATCCATTACTGTATAATCTTTATAGCTGATCCTTTCACAATACCTCGCTGTCACAGTTAAAGCTATTACTTTCATAAATTCTGCATTTACAGTTGCAGTAAATTGATTCTTCAAAGATTCTACAGCATAACGGGAAATATTAGCTTCAGCTAATGTTGTTTTCACTTTAGGATTAAGATAAGTATAAACCAGACCAAATCTAAGGCTATTTAAAGCAGCAGTATTTTCTAAAACACCAGTATTGTAATCAGCACTAAGTGTATAACCCATAGTATTAAGTTCACTGAAATTCTTAGGCTGCCATGGGTCTGTAGTTTTATCCTTTACCCAGTCAATAAAATTAGTGATCCTGCGTTTAAACAAACTTGCATTTAACACAAAATGTGTAGAGTTATATTTAATCCCCCCTTCAGCATAGCGTGACTTTTCTGGCTGTAACTGGTCATTACCAATGTTTGTTGGCCCTTTATAATAAAGATCCGTAAAAGTTGGTAAACGTTGTCCTGTTCCAACATTCACAAAAACCTTCCAGTTTCCATAAAATGTATACCCGGCGTCAATCCCAGGAAAAGCCTGCCATCCATAATCAGAGTTATAATTCACATAACTCCCTGCGTTTACGAGTAAATTCTTAACCAGGTCAAACTTATACTCTCCGTAAATACCAGCATTATCTCTGTTTCTCTTACCCAGGTTAGTACTATTGATTTTCTCTTTTCTGGCTTCAAGACCTAAACCAAATTCACCGATTTCTGTCTGGAAACTATTATTCAGTTCAGCACTTAAAACCTGCGTTACATGATGATTATGAAATTTATCCGGACTCTGTTTGATATACAGATAATCATCTACATTATTTCTATAACTCAATCTCGGCATCAACGTCCAAAAAGAAGTTAGCTTCGTTTTATAGGCAATAGCTGCAAGAGCAGTTTTCACAGTTTCTTCAGCTTCTTTATCTCCCGGAGAAGAATAATAACCATTTGCACCAAACTTATTGTGAATATAACCACCGGTAATATCCAGCTGATCAGTTTTTCCTACATTAACTTTTCCTTCGTAAAAGAACTTCTGATTATTGAAAGCCGTATTATACCGGTATCCGTTTCCAGCTTCCTGTCCGGCAGAGAAAAGATGGCTTGAAGCTTTAAGTGCTAATGTTCCCATAGCACGAATTCCATAGTTCGCATAAGTATTACCGCTTACTTCATCCTTTTTGAAGCTGCTTCCAGTAAAAACATTTGCAGAAACACCGGTTCTGGTTACAGCTTTAGTGACAATATTAATTGCCCCGGTTAAAGCATTTGTGCCATATATACGTGATGCTGATCCTCTCAATACTTCGATATGATCAATATCGTCCATAGAAATTGGCAGATTCATCATATTATGACCCGTTTGAGGATCTGAAACTTTAACCCCATTGATCAGAACCAATGTCTGATCAAAAGTTCCGCCATCTATACTGATATCGGCCTGTACCCCACCAGGTCCGCGTTGGCGTACATCAACACCAGTAACATAACTCAGCAGCTCACTAATTGACCTTGAAGGTAAATTCTTGATTTGCTGATTGTCAATGATCCATATATTACGGTTTTGTCTGGAGAACGGAAGTTTCAGGCGGTTCTCTCTGACCATCACTTCGTTTAGATTTTTTGTGGTATCATTTTGCGCTGCTGCATAACCAGCAGACAGGCACAATGCAACCAGAACAGGTATCATTTTCTTCATATTCGATTAAAATTGGTGCGAATATAGGAAATACCTGAACAGATTGTTTAGAATCCTTCTGTTTAACTAATCAGAAGGTCTTAAAAATTTCATAGAAAGTGCTGACCCTGTACCAATTACTGCTCCGGCAGCTACATCCGAAGGATAATGAACCCCCAGATACATTCTTGAATAGCCAACTGAACCAGCCCACAAATAAGCAGGCGCAATGATATACCACTTATTATAGACCTGTGATAAAGCAGTAGCTGTTGTAAAAGAAGAAGAAGTGTGTCCTGAAGGAAAAGAAGTCTGTCCCGGATAATAAACTGCGCTGATTTTGATCTGCCCTAAAAATGGTCTTGGCCGCTTCACAATTTTCTTAATCACCATGGTCAGCAGTAAATTAACAGCCGAACTACTGGCAATATAAGCCGCATTCTGCCGGGTTCCTTTATCATTATCAATGATACCAGCAGCAAATATACCTGCCGGAACAGCTATGTTAACCAGATTATTATATTTTGATAAAAACATAAAAAAATCTGTTTTCCTTTCCGTCCTGTGTTCAGAAAGATCAATCATTATACGGTTATCAATTTTCTGTATGGGATGATCAGGAGATAAACCAACTTGTGCAACGGATTTAAATGGTATTGCAGCCCAGAAACCGAGCTGCAATACTATAATATATTTATTAAAAAGCCTGGTCATTATTTAGGCCTCTGTTTGACTTGTAGTCCATGCCTGTTCCAGTGCTCCCAAAAAAGTTGCAGGAGGCTGTGCACCTGAAACTGCTAATTTTTGATTAATGATAAAGAATGGAACTCCGCTAATACCAATTTGCTGTGCGATTTGTTCATCAGCACGCACTTCACTGGTGAAAGTATCTCCCGCCAGCAGAGTCTCGATTTCAGCCTGTGCCAACCCTGCAGCTTTACCTGTTGCTATTAAAACTGCATGATCATCAATATTTTTACCTTCAGTAAAATGTGCAATAAACAATTGCTCTTCTAGCTCATTATCAAGACCTTTAGACTTAGCCAGCTGAATCAATCTATGCGCATTGAACGAATTAGCAATCACAACCTGATCAAAATCAAATTTTAGACCAACCTCTGCTGCAGCACCAATTACCTGTTCATGCATTTGCACCGACCATTCTCTGGTTTGTCCTTTTTTCTCAGCCAGATAATCATAAGCATTTAAGTCTGGCCTGGTTTCCGCATTGGGATCCAGCTCAAAACTATGCCACTCTATCTCTACCTGATCTTTATGCTCAAACTGCTCTAATGCCAGTTCAAACTTCCTCTTACCAATATAACAAAACGGACAATTTACATCCGACCAAATATCTACTTTCATTGTATTTTATTTTTAATCTAATGACTTACTTTAAAAATCGTAGTCTGCTTATAAGTCTCTCCCGGTCTCAAAATTGTGGTAGGAAATGCCGGAACATTAATGCCATTCGGATAATGCTGAGTTTCTATACAGAAAGCTTCAAAAGGACCATAACCTTTGCCACCTTTGCCATTAGCCGTATTCAGATATTTAGCTGTATAAAAATGAGTTACAGGTTCGGTAGTATATACCTCCAGCTTTAGTCCTGATGTCTCTTCGGTCGTCTCTGAAGCTAATCCTAACTCCCCGTAAGGCTTATCCAGAACAAAGCTCTGATCATAACCCTCTGCCGGGTTCCAATTATACCCGATAGCTTTACCACCCAAAAAATCGTGACTTGTACCAGCTACAGGAATTAATCTGCCTGTTACCACATAATCAGCATCCTGCTCCAGGTAATTACTGGCAGGTATCCTCAACTGATGATCAGCTACATTGTCGCCATTCTTATTTAAATTAAAATAGGTATGATGGGTCAGATTAATAGCAGTGGCTGTATCGGTAACCGCTTTATAATCCAATATCAGTTCGTTAGCATCAGACAATTTAAAAGTCAGCTGCACAGTTAGATTACCAGGAAAACTTTCTTCACCATCCGGGCTTATATATTGTAATGTTAAACTTGGATCAACAGTAGGAAGAATATCCCATACTTTTCTGTCAAAACCAGAAAGGCCGCCATGCAGGCTTTTTTCCATCTGATAATCTATCCCATCAATATTATATTTTCCATCTTTAATTCTATTAGAATAACGGCCTACAATAACTCCCAGATAAGGATAGTCAGCCAGGTAATCTGCATTTAAATAGCCATCAATATCATCAAAACCTAAAATGACATCCTGTTTTTCACCCTTTGCATTGGTGACTATAAATTCACTGACAATCGCACCATAGTTATATATTTTAACCTTGCTGCCAAGGCTGTTGCTAAGCTCTACCGCGAAAATTTCTTTTCCATCAATAAATCGCCCGGTGCTAATTTGATTTTCTTTCATAAAACGTATATTAGTCGATGTTTACTCAGAGCCTGTTTAAATTTATAATCTAATCAGGCTCTCAACAATACTACAAATAATACCAGAAAATTTTAGACTGATCATCACATTTAATCAGTAATAATTTGTTTTTTTGACTAGTATTTGTTAATTCATTGATCAACTAAACCACAAAACAGTACATACTAATGAAAGCTGAACTATCCAGTAAATTCTTTGATACCTACGGCCAGCAACCAGCGGCAAATTACTTTACTCCCGGACGTGTAAATCTGATCGGTGAACACATTGATTATAATGGAGGTTTAGTTCTGCCCTGCGCAATTACGCTTGGCACATGGCTTTGCCTTGCTCCTAATACTGATCAGGTAATCCGCTTCAAAAGTCTTAATTTTCCTGAAGAAGCCGTTATTCCTTTAAAGCCAGCTTATCAAAAAGAAGGCACAACTTGGTATAACTATCCTTTAGGCGTATTTAATGAAATTCTTAAAAACTTTCAGATACCGGTAGGCTTTGATCTTTTATATGCTGGTAATATCCCTGTGGGATCTGGCTTATCATCTTCAGCTTCCATCGAAGTTGTAACCGCATACGCCCTGACTGCTTATCTTGGTTTAGATTATGACCGTCTGGCACTGGTTAAACTGGCTCAAAAAGTAGAGAATGAGTTTATCGGGGTCAATAGTGGTATCATGGATCAGTTTGCTGTTGCTTTCGGAGAAAAGGACAAAGCGATTGTATTAAATTGCGATACATTAAAATATAAAATTGTAGACTGCAATCTTGGTGATCACGTCCTGACCATCATCAATACTAACAAACCAAGAGAACTTGCTGAATCAAAATACAATGAAAGAGTAGCCGAGTGTCAGGCAGCGCTGAAAGCCCTGAATGAGGAAATAACATTGAACAATCTATGTGAACTAAGCGCCGATAAATTTGCATTGCATAGTCATTTAATTAAAGATGAAACCATATTAAAACGTGCAACTCACGTCATTAAAGAAAATGACCGGGTAAATCTTGCAGCAAAAGCGCTAAACAATGGTGATCTGGAAGAATTTGGACGTTTAATGTATGCTTCACATCAGTCACTTAAAGATTTATATGAGGTAACAGGTAAAGAACTGGATACAGTAGTAGATTTTTGTGCAACTTATCCCGGTGTAACAGGAGCGAGAATGACAGGCGCTGGATTTGGCGGTTGTGCAATTGCTCTCCTTAAAAAAGATGCAGAGGCAGATTTTAGGGAAAAACTCACCGCATATTACACAGAACACATTGGTTATGCGCCAGATGTGTATATCAGTAAAATTGGCGATGGAGCTACCACAATTTAATTCTATTTTTGCGGCATGCAGAAATTAAAGACAGCTGAATTAAACCGTGTAGGTATAGAGGAATTTAAAGAACAGGATAAACTACCGGTAGTTGTAATACTGGATAATGTGCGCAGCATGAACAATGTGGGTTCTGCTTTCAGGACGGCAGATGGTTTTGCTATAGAAAAAATTATCCTCTGCGGGATTACAGCCCAGCCACCACACCGTGAAATTGAAAAAACAGCTATTGGCGCAACACAATCTGTTGCCTGGGTGCATTTTGAAGAAACGCTGGATGCGATCAAAGAATTAAGAAAAGACGGTTATGAAATTATTGCCATTGAGCAGGCAGTAGATAGCATTATGCTGAATACCTTTAAGCCAGATCAGGATAAAAAATATGCATTGATCTTTGGAAACGAAGTTAATGGTGTAAGTGATGAAGTGATGACAGAAATTGATAAATGCATTGAAATACCTCAGTTTGGTACAAAACATTCTTTTAACATTGTAATCTCTGCAGGAATCGTTTTATGGGATTTCTATGCTAAATTAAGACTGTAATTCCAGAAACTCATTTATAAAAAAACCGCCCATATAGTATGGAGCGGTTTTTTTGGTTAGTACGAATTGTTTATTGTTGGTTAGGTATAAATTTATAATTAAGCATATGGAATACCATCCTTAGTCGGCAATTTACTTGATCCCATCAGGTATTCATCGACTTTTCTTGCCGCTTCTCTACCTTCAGATATTGCCCACACGACTAATGACTGTCCCCTTCTCATATCACCAGCTGCAAAGATCTTAGCAATATTAGTTTGATATTTACCTTCTTCAGCTTTTACATTTCCTCTGTTATCCAGTTCAACTCCTAATTTTTCAATCAAACCTTCTTTCTGCGGATATAAAAATCCCATAGCCAGTAAAACCAGCTGACAAGGAAGATCGCGTGTCGTACCTTCAATCTCTTTAAAGTTTACAGGACGGCCGGCTGCATCAATTTCCCATTCCACATCCACCACTTTTAATGCTTTAAGCGCACCGTTTTCATCTGCAATAAACTCTTTAGTATTTACACCCCAGGCTCTGCTGCAACCTTCCTCATGCGAACTGGTAACTTTAAGCAGCATCGGATAAGTTGGCCATGGCATATTTTCTGTGCGCTGCTGAGCAGGCATAGGCATGATTTCAAATTGCGTAACAGATTTTGCCCCCTGGCGATTTGAAGTACCAATACAATCAGATCCGGTATCGCCACCGCCAATTACAATGACATCTTTTCCAGTGGCCAGAATTGGCTCCTGATCAATACTAAAGTTACGGACTCTTTTATTCTGCTGTTTTAAGAAATCCATTGCATAATGCACCCCTTTGGCAGCTCTGCCTGTAACATTTAAATCACGTGGTATCGTAGAACCACCAGCCAGAACGATTGACTGATACTCTCTTAATAAAGTATTCAGTTCCACATTAACACCCACATTCGAATTACATTTGAATTCTATTCCTTCTTTTTCCATCAGGCTGATCCTTCTGGTCAGTACATCCTTCTGTAATTTAAAATCAGGAATACCGTAATTCAATAAGCCTCCCGGTGTATCATCACGCTCATAAACAACTACCTCGTGACCAGCTTTATTTAACTGTGCGGCTGCTGCCAGTCCTGCCGGGCCAGAGCCAATTACGGCTACTTTTTTACCGCTGCGGATCAAAGGAGGTTCAGCTTTAATATATCCTTTAGAGAAAGCAATTTCAATAATATGCTTCTCTATATCTTCAATTGATACAGGCGATTTGTTAATTCCCAGTACACAGGCAGATTCACATGGAGCAGGACAGATCCGTCCCGTAAATTCAGGGAAGTTATTAGTGCTCAGCAAAATATTAGCTGCCATCTCCCATTCCGCTTTATATACAGCCTCATTGAATTCTGGAATTACATTGCCAAGCGGACAACCCGACTGACAAAATGGTACGCCACAATCCATACAGCGTGCAGCCTCCTGTTTTACCTGATCCTGCTCAAATGCGACAACAAATTCATTATAATGTTCTAAACGCGCTTTCGCATCTTGTTTTACAGGAGCAGTTCTTTCATACTCTAAAAATCCGGTTACTTTTCCCATAATTATGATGTCTTAACTTTATTGCTTCTTTTTAATAAAACCGCTTTGTATTCCTTAGGGAACACTTTGATAAAATGAGCAGACTGTGTTGCCCAGTCACTTAATATAAACTCTGCCAGTTTGCTCCCTGTCAATTGAATATGTTTCTTCAATAAGTTATTGATCCGCAATTCATCCTCCTCATTCAAAGGGTCCAGATCGACCATTTCCTTATTACATTTATTAGGAAAATCACCATTTACATCATAGATCCAGGCTACCCCTCCGCTCATACCAGCAGCAAAGTTGCTCCCCGTATTTCCAAGAACAAGTACTTCTCCACCCGTCATATACTCACAGCCGTGATCACCTAAACCTTCCACTACAGCTGTAGCACCAGAGTTTCTGACCGCAAAACGCTCACCAGCCAGACCTCTTGCAAACAACTCGCCCGAAGTAGCCCCATATAAAGCCACATTACCAATAATGATATTCTGTTCCGGTACATAAGTTACCTCGCGAAAAGGATAGACAGATAAACGTGCCCCTGAAAGTCCTTTTCCAACATAGTCATTCCCTTCACCTTCCAGTTCAAGCGAAATTCCCCTTGCCGCAAAAGCACCAAAACTCTGTCCTGCAGAACCATGAAATTTGAAATTGATTGTATCAGCAGGCAATCCTGTTCCTTTATAGATTTTAGAAACTTCATTTGATAACATTGTACCAATTGCACGATCCGTATTTTTAACTTCAAATTCTTTGAAAACAGGTTCTTTATTTAATAATGCAGGCTGAGAAGCAGCAATCAGCTGATGATCAAGAACCTCACTGATACCATGATCCTGTTGCTCTGTGTGATATAAACTTAATCCATTATCAGGAGCTTTGTATAGAATAGCAGAAAGATCAAGATTTTTCAATTTCCAGTCCGCTGTATCAATCGCACGCATACTTAAAGCATCTGCCTGTCCAACCATTTCTTCAACCGTTCTGAAACCTAATTCAGCCATAGTCTCACGAAGCTCTTCTGCCAGGAAATGGAAAAGATTAACCACATGGTCCGGATCGCCGGTAAACAACTTTCTCAAATCAGGATCTTGTGTCGCTACCCCAACCGGACAAGTATTCAAATGACATTTTCTCATCATAATACATCCCGAGGTAACCAATGCTGCAGTTGCTACACCCCATTCTTCAGCACCCAATAAAGCCGCAACAGCAATATCTCTTCCTGTTTTCAGCTGACCATCAGTTTGTAAAACTACCCTGCTGCGCAGGCGGTTTTTAACTAAAGTCTGATGTGCTTCCGCTAAACCAAGTTCCCAGGGTAAACCAGCATGCTGAATAGAAGTTAGTGGTGAAGCACCTGTACCTCCATCAAAACCAGACACCAGGATAACATCAGCATGTGCCTTTGCTACACCGGCTGCAATTGTACCTACACCAGCTTTAGAAACCAGTTTTACATTAATCCTGGCCGCTCTGTTCGCATTCTTCAAATCAAAAATCAGCTGCGCTAAATCTTCAATAGAATAAATATCGTGATGCGGAGGAGGAGAAATCAAACCTACACCAGGTGTAGCATGACGCACTTTTGCAATCCAGTCATCGACCTTATGCCCAGGCAATTGTCCACCTTCACCAGGTTTTGCTCCCTGAGCCATTTTGATCTGTAGCTCATCTGCATTAGTCAGATAATTACTTGTTACCCCAAAACGCGCAGAAGCAATCTGTTTAATAGACGAACGCATAGAATCGCCATTAGGCAATACTTCATATCTTAATTCATCTTCGCCGCCTTCGCCAGTATTACTTTTTCCACCAATCCGGTTCATCGCAATGGCTAAAGTTGAATGCGCTTCATGTGAAATCGATCCAAAAGACATTGCTCCGGTAGCAAAACGTTTTAATATAGCTTCAACAGGTTCAACCTCTGTTAATGAAACAGGTGCACGGTTATAATTGAATTCAAATAAACCACGTATTGTATAAGCCTGCTTAGTCTGCTCATTTACCAGTTTACTGTATTGTTTGTAAACGTTATAATCATTTTTACGGGTTGCATTCTGTAATAAATGGATCGTTTGAGGATTAAACAAATGCTGCTCCCCTTTTCTTCTCCATTTATAATTACCACCCGTAGGCAGCAGCATATCAGGACGTGTAGATTTACCAAATACACGGCTATGCTTAATTAAAGCTTCCCGGGCAATTTCATCCAGTCCTAAACCACCGATTCTCGAAACTGCACCACTGAAATAACTATCTACCACACTTTTATGGATACCTAATATCTCAAATATCTGCGCACCATGATAAGATTGCAAAGTTGAAATACCCATTTTAGAGAATATTTTCAACAAACCACTATTTACAGCATATATATAATTCTGAATCAGTTTTTCTGCTTTCAGACCACTTTCTTCCTCAAAACCAGAAATAGTTTCCAGGGCCAGGTAAGGGTTTACAGCAGTTGCGCCAAAACCAATAAGACAAGCAAAATGATGAACTTCCCATACATCGCCGGCTTCAACCACAATTCCTACAGCACCACGGTGACCTTTGCGGATCAAATGGTGATGCACAGCAGAAACAGCCATTAAAGAAGGAATAGCAGCATGTTCAGAGTCTAGCGCACGATCCGATAAAACGATCACCTGGAAACCATCTTCGACAGCATCAACCGCATAACGGCACAAACGCTCTAAACCTTTAGCCAGTGATCCCGGTTTACCATCTGCCCTGAAATAAGTCTGTAAAGTTTTAGACTGGAATACACCTGTATCTATACTTCTTACTTTCTCTAATTCCAAATTGGTTAATATCGGATGTTTGATTCCTACACAGTGGCACTGCAAAGCATGTTCTTCTAACAGATTTCCATTGTTGCCCATAAATCCGGCAAGGCTCATCACCACCTTCTCTCTGATCGGATCAATCGGCGGGTTAGTTACCTGGGCAAACAACTGTTTAAAATAAGAAGAAAGATGCTGAGGCTTTTGAGATAAAACAGCCAGTGGAATATCAGTACCCATTGATCCTATCGGTTCTTTTGCTTCAATAGCCATTGGTTTTAACACCAGATCAATATCTTCTCTGCTATATCCGAATACCTGCTGATATTTAAACATAGACTCTTGCGAAAGTCCTGTAAATACGACTCTTGGATCAGATAACTCTTCCAGACGGATCTGGTATTGATTTAACCAGTCTGCATATGGACGACGGCTGCAAACTTCAGTTTTTATTTCCTCATCACTGATAATTCTTCCCTGTTCCATATCCACCACAAACATTTTTCCTGGTGTTAATCTTCCTTTTTCAATAATCTGACTCTGATCTAAAGCCAGTACGCCAGATTCAGAAGCCATAATTACACGGTCATCTTTGGTGATCGCATATCTGGACGGTCTTAATCCATTTCTATCTAAAGTAGCACCAATCAGGTTACCATCTGTAAATGCAATA
>Ga0247807_10000778_pt1 | contig 19685 bp, 15 predicted proteins | sample UWRJL074202C1_FD_179931 | JGI IMG/M metagenome (GOLD analysis project Ga0247807, IMG submission 179931) | Plant litter microbial communities from Arlington Agricultural Research Station in Wisconsin, United States - UWRJ-L074-202C-1 | ecosystem: Environmental > Terrestrial > Plant litter >...
TGGCCCGCCCAACACCCCAAGGCCATGGCCCCAAAGGCTATCTCACTGCTACCAGCGATGCAATCATACTCACTGAAAAGGTTGATGACCTGGTCCCGCGAAGTCACGCAATGGCTAATCGTTGCTGCAGATATTCTGGTCATTCAATTTGATACAATGCCTCGCGTTCGGAACGGCAAAGCTTTCTGTGATATTCTTCTATCGTCGAATATTTCGTGGCTCTGTTTTCAATGCTGTTACTATTGCAATGGCTGTTATTGTATCTATATGGATGGTTGGCTTCTTTTTCGCGATCCTCTTTAGATGTGGAACTAAATTTTGGGCATTATGGTACGACTACTTCTAACACCTTGAGGAACCTTAAATACCGAGTTAATGAGAATAGGAAGAATTTTACTAACGTTTTCCAGGGCACCATTGAAGTTCTTGCTCGCCAATTGCTACGCTAGCACGCCTATGTTCCAAGCCTTCACGATCTTAGACGTTATAACCGATATCATGATACTTCTCATTCCAATATATTGGACTTCCAAATTGCAGATGTCGCGCAAAAGGAAGGTTGGAGTTTGTGCTATCTTTTTGCTAGGTGCTGTGTACGTTGGATATTTGAGACCTCTTATAAGTGCATTTGCTCATCAGTATATAGTGTTGTGGGTGCTGGAATTGCTCGCCTCGTAATCTTCATCAGACAAACCAACAGTACGTGTCTACTCCAGTCCTTTAACACAAATTCTAACTATGCTATAGACCCATATCTTAATGCCGACGGTATCGGTCACTTGACGACCGAAATCTGGTGGTCGATGCTTGAAATGGGAATCTCCGTTGTTGCTGCTTGCCTGCCAACCATCCGGCCTCTCTTTGGAAACCTCCTTCCAGAACGCATTATCGACAGCGTAAGGAGCATCTTTTCACTTGAATCGCTTAGTTCTTTGACTTTCAGTGCTCGTCGACGAGCCGCCAGATCCGCAGAGACTCTTAGCGAACGAAGTACCAAACGCAGAGAGTTCTCCGAAGACCAAGTCTCAGTAAACCGCATTGGCCGCAAGTCCAGTGCCAGTAGCTTTGCAACAAAGTCAATCAGGTTGAGAGATATTGAAGCGCAAGATAATTTGAGCAGTATGCCCTCACGATAGATCACTCCAGTCATTGCATGAAGTATAGGGTGTAACTGGGATGGGTGGGGACTGGAAGGTTGAATACTCAACGTATGTGGGATTTTGTAGTATTTCGGTTCTGATTTAAGGATTGCGCCCGTCGAAAACTCTTAATGTAAAAAGCCGTAGATGGAAGTTGCAAGAAACAACCAACACCGAGCCATTGCCTAGTATCAAACCAGAAGAAGCCCTCCAAATCCCCGATTGCATGGTGATTTCCTCAGTAACACAACAAGATTCTTATAAATCAAGCCTTGTATCTAAAAGCTAGGCGGCACAGTACGCCGTGATTCATGGTCCTTCTCATAGCAGACTGAGCAAGGGATGGACTTCATAGTTGCCTATTATAGATTTACACCCAGCATGTAGATGCCCAGTTGCAGTAAAGCGGCGAGGGCAACATACCAACAACTTTCTATCATGCCAAAAAGAGTAGAAGATGATCGATGCATGGGAACTGAGCCTCCCAGCTGCCGAATGGCGTCGAAGAACGGTAAGTCCATATTGAGGTCGTATACAACTGAATCAGACTGACGTTGTTAGGGGCATCCCCTCTTCTTGCATAATGCATGCCCTCGATCGGTCCGAGTTACCAACTCGAAATTCTGAGTACAGAATTTTGAATGTGTGGGAAATCTCCAGTTCGAAGAAGTCCTTGGCCCCCAACCCACTAGTTCCAGAAGGTACCACAAGACTATGAAGTTTAGCCGCAATTCCCCTTTCTCATCTTACCTGCTGGAGATACAACCTCCACCCTCCCAGAGAAGCAGATTTAGGAAAAATAGCGACGGCAGCTAGTTGGCGTCTTTGACATACATGATTCATAATAATGACGCAGCAGCTGAGTCAAATGAAGACCCAAATATAGGGGCTGGTAGAAACCGCTCGAGCAAATTATCCCCAGCATTACACCATTAAATTTGGGGCGCAATCTTTTGAGAAACACAATATGCATGCACTGCTCGTCACAATCTCCAATGACAAGCCAATTTTGTTGATTAATCGGACAAATGATACTCGGAATACCGAAGAAAGTAAGCACTTTGCCTTAGAGCATATTGAAACCAACTCGCACTACAGCGCTTTGCCCCAAGAAACGACACGCAACAAGGACCAACGTCAAATACGAGGAAATAATACAGAATATGGATTTACCTGGGCAATCAGCCAAGTATATAAATGGAAAGCCCTTCACTTTCGAATCCTTCCCAAGCAACCACTTCATCTCACCCCAAAACTAACCTACTCCCAATTACAACAAACTCATTCAAGACACAATGCACCTTACCAACCTGATGTCCCTAGCTCTTGGCCTCTTAGCCTGCACAAACGCCGTCCCTGTCCCAGTCCCTCGTAAGTTCTTGGCCCAGCTACCCATGGTGGACACTAGTCTAAGATGCATCTCGATACAGATGTTTGCGTTGCAAGCAAGAGTGATGTTTCGGGTAAGCCCAATGAAACGAAATTCAGTTACCGGAGGGAACTATACTCACCCTTTTGATTACCAGGAGACGCTATCGATCTCTCGCCTATTTCCCCGAAGTGCAGCTGGTAGACATGGTGTGGAACTCAGATTCAGAAGGATCCGGTTGCAGGAGAAGTACCTTGTGATTGGTGGATTCAGTATTTAGGAGATAATTGAAAGGAATGATCTTTGAGGTCTATCTGTCTTCTTGTTGTTCCATTGAAGTGCACATATGCCTGTCTGAGTTACTGAAGCTTTGATGCTATGAGGCAGCGACTAGGCTTATTTGAAACGGGAACGACAAGGAACCGGAAGTACCTTGGGGCCTTCTATATAGCATGTCAAGAGGTGATTTGCTTGTAATACCCTCACCTTATAAAAGGCCGACTTGGTCCCCCTGAATAGAGTCGTGTAAAATTGACATCTCTCGTATGGCAGAGCACATGATTCAGATAGTAATCGAGAGCAGGAACGTGACTGAGCAACCCGAGCAGAGAGTGAGGCGAGGGTAAGTAGCGCCTGAGCAGAGCAGCGATGCTAACTACCGCGTTGACGACGACGCAGGTTAAGATTCGGCGCAGATTACCGATATAATCCACCCCGAATCTGATGTCTTCCAAATTCCAATTCCGTCTTTGGACCTGAGCAATCGCTGCTCTAACCTGAGCCGAGCCTGAGTCATGAGTACGCTAATCAGCCAGCTGAATTGTGCTCTGGGGAAATCTTTTTCTGGCCCCCTCGCGAAGCGATTATAGAATTCTGTTGTTTCTGCTAGACGGGAGTCCATTTTGGACCCCTGCCAAACCCTACTGAGCCATGATCTACAAAGGAGGTTCTTGAGAGCCGCATAGTTCAGTCTGATTCAGGATTTCCACCTGTTTGTCATATTACCGTCTGGGTCCTCTCACAATTGAACAGGCCAATTCAAACGTGTACAGGCAGCTGCACGTTCAATCAATGTCCCACATACGTCTCCGACGCGCTGATGCGAAGGCCACCCCTCGCGAGCAGAATTCGTCTCTCGAAGGCTTAACCTTAAACTCACTAAGTCGAGTTTCTTTATAGCCTCCTCAGAAGTGGGCAAAGTCGGTGTTGGAGTCTGGAGCTCAACTTCTAGCTTACTAAGCCAGCTCCGTGGAATTTAGCCAGGTCGTTTTCAATAGTTAATGACTGTTCGTATGCCGCCTTAAATACCAACCCTAGGGTCTTTCAGACGCCTCGCAATCCCAACAATGCCCTTTCGCAAATAACTCCAGTTGAAAATCGTATTGCGAGCCACCGAGGCAGCTTTCCAACACCGATTTTTGCAAAGTTGCTGGACTAGCAAAAGATACGGAGATTTTAGCTCGTGAGAATAGTATTAGCAAACGCCAGAGAGCTAAGGCCCTCTTCTTTTGCCGTAACACAATACCATAATGGAGGGTAATATGGCCTAAAAAAAAGCTAGTCAGCGCTATGCTGTGAGCAGAATATTCTGCATCATCCTTTTTCTATCCGTTCGGAAAGCCTGCATCGGAATTACTTTAATCCCTATACTAATGTACATAAGAATGCTTTTGCAAATAGTTAGCTCACCACGCAATCAGACAACTGTTTTTATCACTATATACGTTATGTTCTGAGCCGTGCTCATGTTTAATTGAAATGGATATACATAGCTATAGCTACGAGCTTTTATACTTACTTATATTCCTCGCACAATATTCTGCCCATTGAAAGGTAAAATTTATATTTTCCGAAAAATAGTGAAATACTATCATTTTAACTGTTATTTATAGTTTAGGGATTTCTTTACAATATATAGACTAATCTAATTCAAGAATAGGCCATACTTCTAATTCGGAGTGTAATATACTTCTATAACACCTTTGTAACGTTTTAATTACACTTCCTAATTAGGCCAAATTAAGTTCCATTACGGTGTTGCGTTACGGCAAAAGAAGAGGGCCTAAGATTACGCGTATCCTTCAAGGGGGTACATTTATAGTAGAGGTTGCACACGATATTAGAATGCTCATCATATGCATGGTGGATGTGTCTTTTTATTTTTAATCAAACACGTTCTTTCGGCTTCGTATCCTCGTTTTATTTATGTCCTGAAATCAATGACAGTAATGAAAACGACTCTACCTACAAGTCAAATGGAGACTATGGTATAAGGAAGAAGGTGGAGATCTCGCAGTAGAAAATCAACATGACTTCCCCTCTGTCCCAGTTAGAAGAGGCAAGTTCGATTGTCTTCCATTCCGACAGGGATCTTCTAGACTTTATTCCTGCAGTTGCACGCTTATTTTCTTATAGATGGTAGGAGTCCAAAGTCGCTATACTTTTTCAAATCTCTACTTACCGCCTTTCTTTTTTGGAGCAGCTTTCTTTGGAGCTGGTGGGGGTGGAGCGGGTTTCTTAGAACCGGCCTTGGATAGGGATGATCCAGGTGCGGTAGGCTTTTCCTTCTTTGGCGATGATAGATTTTGCTTCTTGGGCGGAACAGGCGGCGGATCTTTTTCTTGGGAGACTTTTCAGGAGTCTTTTCCTTTGGCGGCTGGATGTTAGGTTTCTTGGCTGGGACCGGAGGAGGCTGTTGGGGATGTGCCACGGGATCTTTCTTCTTCGGGGATGTCTGGGGTTTACTTTCCTTCGGTGGGTGGAGCGCTAAGTTGTTGTTCAGACCAGCCTTCTTGGGTGGTACAGCCGGAGGTGTGCCTTTCTTCGGCCTATCTTTGTCGTTCTTTGGACGCGTTGGGAGAGTTTTGGAGTCTGACTTTGGGCGTCCTGATGGCCCTCCTTTTCTAGGAGGCTTCTTATCACCACCTCCAGGATGCTTTTGATCATCTCCTGGTACCTTTGGTCGAGGTTTGGTAATAGGTTCATGTTTGTTCGGACCGTGGTTCATATCATCTTGAGAGTACGGCTTCTTATTAGGTTTCAACTGATCCGGCTTTGGTTTGGGAGGGTTTGGCTTCGGAAGTCCTGAATTTTTATTCTGAGGTCTTGGTGGAAGCCGGTTTCGATCCTCCTTGGGCGGCCCGATCCCAACATTCGGGGATTTGAAACCGTTCTTTTCTGTGCCGGGCTTGTACTGATTTGGTACTTTTAAAGTCGGTAGGAAGTTTTTATGATCTTCCGCAGTTTCTCCTTCTTTAGCCTTTTTATCGGGCTTAGGCCCTGTTGGTGGTGGTGGAGGCTTGGATTTCCCATCGTTTGGTCTGGTTCGTAGGCCTGGTCTCGCCGGCGGTGCTGCGGGTGCTGGATTAGACGGTCCCGAGACAGGCTTATCTTGCGGCTTTGGAGGAGGTTTCTTCCCCTTTTTGGGGTCTGCTGGTGCTTTGTAATTGGGATTTTTCTCGTGCGGTCCTTTGTTCATAATTGCAGGAGCCTCATGACCCCGAAGTTGGGCATCTTTTCCATCCGACTTCTCTGTTTTCGGGCCATTCATCCTTGATTTGGAGTAATTCTTGTTTGACCTTTGGGCCCCGCCTGAAGCCTTTGTTCTTGTGCCAGACGATTCTCGGCTATAGTAAAAACGTTAGCATTCGGAGCAAGTTTAGGCACATTGGCTAGCGGATGGTGGAGAGCTTACTCCTGAAACTCCCGTCTGGGTTTGGTGGTCTGTCAAAGGCTTTGAAATTATTCTTGTTGTTCCCAGGAGTTTTGATATGTTCAGCCAGTTTCTTGTCATATGTCTCCTTATCAATTTTAGATAAACGGTCCGGATTTCGACCGCCAGATTCATATGCAGGCAGATGTTGGACGGTTGTACCATCGTTATTTCCGCCTGGGATCTTTTGCATATTCTGTGGTTTCTCATCTTTATTGAGGGGTTCTCCTGTGACGGGATGATTTTCCACCTTTTTGTCCGATATTTTCTTAGTTCGATCCTTGGAGTCGTTTACGGGGAAGGGTAGTTTGTTTTGAGGATACTTCTCTTGGTTGTCCTAAACATGTTGCATATGCTGTGGGATCCAATCGTCTCCGTAATGTCCATCAACAGTACCATCTTTATCTTTGGATACGCCCGTTCTTCCTGGAAGTGGAGTTTCTGCTGGGAGTGGTAGCGCAGCAATCAAACAAGATGAGAGAAGGACTAGAGGAAGGAGCAGTGAGGGGTGGGTAGGGGGACGCATCGTGATAGGGCAGCCTTAGCCGTCTGAGGTATGAGATCAACTTTTGTTTGGAACGTAATTTGATGTAGGAAAAAGGTGGTGTAAAGTGGCTAACAGATGGGATAGATATACTTCAAGTCTGAGGTCAAATTTAACCATTGCTGCAGCAGGATTTTGTGAATATCAGGAAGCGTGAGACGTGGAGATCCTAACCCAGGCTATGCTATGCTATGTAGGTATGAGAATACATGGAGTATTGCCGGAGCGATGTATCTACTTTGTCAAGATCAAGTTTCAAGCACAAACACCGTGCGGGATGGGAGGCAAGTCGGTATCTACTCTTATGCACCGTCCGTGGCTAAGTATCATGGCTTCGCACATGTTGCAGATACTAAGATCCTCAGACCAGTGGGATAGTTCCTGGAGACTCCGAGACACACAATCAAGAGATGGAATCCAGATATGTGGTGTGTGTGTACAGATGACTGATTTTGGTTTTAGTCAAATAGGATTTATAGAGATTCCTTTACTGTGGGGCTTAGGACTCGCGATCAATCTACTTCACTTTCTCCACTCATTTCACTCACTTTCAGGTTGCACAAAGTGTGGCTGAATCAGGGGCGCCACATGATTTAGCTCATCCCCACACAGCCCCACATCCCGAAACCTTAAACGCTCGCCTCATAACACATGGAATTTCCATCGAAGAAGCGTGTCAGAAGATATTCCCATTGCTACCACAAATCAAGTCAGGAGCCAGCCAACTCAACTTACTTCAACTATCTCTAGCCCTTGATTGGAAACTCAGACATAGCCAACAAGCATAATCCTCCTAAATGGCTACAGAACCACAAACACTGAAGGTGGAAAATGAGACCGACGATAGTTTCATTATGCCTATTATTGTTTCTGTCTTTTGCACAGCTGATGTGCCTACCAAAGTATGTATAATAGCAATAGGCCATAATACATTCTTACATTACTGATAATTCTATATAAAGACTCTTGACATTTTCCTGACCCGTTTCAAGGAATACTCGCACCGTGCTGACTGGGTGTCTCGAATCATCACCTCAGCTAAACTCAAATCGCCCGAGAGCGTCAATGGCCCTTCCGAGGCACCTGTAGCTCCATTCACCTTTCCTTTTGTCAATATAGAGATTACAGAAATTGTCAAGATATTCCAAAAACGCTTTGCTTCGCTTGATGCATTCTCGAATCGCTTGTTTGCTGTTCTGAATAAACGCACGGTAGAAGAGAATATCGAGTCGGCATTCTGTCTTGTGGTTTTTCGGCAACAATCAGTTTTACAAGAATAATAAAGACTCTTTTATAAGAACTGATTTCTATTATTTTATAAAATTGCTGAAATGTGCTGAGCTGGGCATATTGAATCTGAATAAGAAGATAGTTAGAAATGAAATATTAGATATTTATAATATAATTGGCATAAAGTAGATATAATAGATAGATATAATCTTATAGAGAGATTTGAGATAGATATAGATTTAAGATACTTTGCATATATTATTTACTCTATTACTAATAGATACTCGGCTTCTACTGGAATAATCTTGGCATTTAGAATAGTATAATAATTAACAACTAAGTCTTTTTAATTTGATTACTGTTTTACAAATTCCATTTTTTGATATTAGTGTCTCGCACTGCGATTAATGTATAATAGCATGCGGCTAGATATCCTTATTTGTAAAGCAAAGCCACCGTAATACTGTAAACAAACTCGATTATAATCCAAGTCGCGAAATATGATTCCCGTACTGGCATTTTATAGTGATAACATGGTGATATTAATTGCTGCCTTAAATTACTGTTGAAAGCTCTTGTCTTTCATTGTCCATCCATTTCTATATCACCACGATATAACTACCAACAACAGTGCCAAAGTCCAATTCCACATTATGCAGTCTGCTATTGCTTCTCAATCACGCCACCATTGCGGCCTTCTTCCTCGTACACGAATGAATAATCATTTTTTACCACAGGGGCCGCAATCGGCACCCTTTGGATGGATTCTATTTCGGCTCCCTGAGCCCTTTTGGTTGGCTGTGGCGAATTGGCTCACCTTTTCAAGTTATAACTAAACTGCTTATTGTGCGTCGACTCCAGCATAACATACCTCGTGGATTAAAAAGCAGAGCAAACCAAATTGTAGTACTACAATTCAATCCACGTTGATTTCGGGTATATAAATTCGGTAAAGCTTGAAGAACGGTAGTTTTTAATACTTACATTCAAAGCAGATTTATTCGTAATATTTAGAACCACAACAGACCGACTTTTAGTATCTTAAGATTATAGGGTCAGACCATGAATAATTAAGCTCAGACAATGTGTAAACTCTAATCGGCAAAAGGTCGAAGCTGTAACGACCGCAACGTCTTTACGGGACCTAGATATCTGAATACGGCCTAATGCCACATCCGTAACGGACTATATATATTGTGGGGCTGAATAGTGGCCTGGGGAAGCTGAAGGGTAGATCAGATAGCAGCTTTCTACATGGAATTGCCCCATCTGAATATCAGGTAAATATCTCACGTCTCAATGGCAATACAAGCTGACCCTATCGTTGTTCTCTTGGCTTAATTGAATGAAGGGAGTTCCCTCCTTTTATATACAACCCATCATGAGTCTTTTAATCTATCTACTCTGGTTATCGAGCCCAGTCATTGCTCAAATAGGCATACCCATCGACTTGCCAAAACTCACCACAACTACTGATAGTGCCAGTGGCAGTGCTTCCAGACCGACTTACCCGCCTCCACAACCTCCTCCTTACCTTGGAGGGTGGCGTTCTGACTTCCAGCTCCAATGCACGGACAGGAACATGCTGGGAATCAAAACAATGGACCGACGAATCGCAACTGATGCTATAACATTGCGCTGTGGTAGCCCGCTTATTGTTTCTCCGGTTGACAAGTTCAACATCTAAAGTAGGATGGCAAGATGGAGATCGCTCGAAGCCTAGACAATATATTCATATGACGCACAAGTACAGTGAAAATCAGGGCGGATGCCAGTCCATGATATCGGACCATGATAATGCCAAATGGGGGATTGATTGGGATGACTGCCAAGGGACGATGAAGTATATTCTCGATAATTGTGAGTCGCCCTCTTGGGCTAGTCGTATTTTGCTTACGACTACAGGTGATACAGATACTGTAACAAGTAAATACAGTGGAGCTGTCAGATGAAATGCTCCAAACGAATATATCGACTTAACTCTAGGGAGTCCAAGTGACCCGGACCTAGCACCGTTTTGAAACGTATCGAAAAGCGGACACAATGATTCTGTTAAACTTACATTACTAGATAAATTAGTAAAATTAAGAATTTTAGCGTTTCAAAGTTCTATAATAACCTTATAACCGTGGATTCTTGTGAGGAGCAATAGACAGAGTGATACAAGCCTTAGAATTCGTATTCTAATATTCACAGAAGATAATCTATATTGTACAACCAACCTCCCTATTCCAGCTTATATACTCTGGCGTGCCGCCAGCGCCATCCTAGCGTTACCCAAGCGTAGTGATTACCCCTGGATTTAAGCCGCATCACCACATGTCAGACTTCTGAGCCTACATGAAATTTAGAGCCTCACAATTCTGATAACGTGGTTTATCAGTACCCGGTTAATATCAGTATCCGGTTAACTTTTAACTATCTTTATACAGCAAAGATTTATAATATATCTTATTTTATACTTATCAAAAGAATAAATAATTGTACAAATATTTATAAGCAGCAACTATCTGCAATAAAATTAACTAAATTTAAAAAGGAATTATTTAGTTTTTATATATTTAATTTAAATTTGAGAGAATTTGCTTCTTGATTGGCTAATATTAAAAATATAGCTAATTATCTTTTTGAAATATATTGAGAGAAATATATCGATAAGCTCTGAATATATTGCTTTGTATAATAATAATCAGAGCTAAAGATATATTTTAATTATATTTATAATTTTCAAAAAGCCTTATATAAAAATTCTATATTTATTAAAGAGTAATTTAAGCTTATATAAAATATAAAAGCAAAATATAAAATATAAAATTGCAATTTTTACAATTTTGATAAGATTAAATTTATAATAAATATAATCTGTTCTAAAATAATAGTTATATATTCTGATTAATATAGCTGAAGCAAGACAGTTCAGCCTGAAAATTATAAATAGACTACAGCAATTATATGCATTAATAATAAAGATAGAAATATCTTACTATTTCTGATTGTATAAAAAGTTAATTATCTTGCAAATTAATATACCGAAACCAGATTACTGTATAACTGGACTATCAAACCGACAAGTAATAAATAGACTGATAATAAGACAGATTTTAAATAGTTAAAGTATTTTAATAAGTATATTATTTATATAATAAAGAATATATATCAAATACTAATTTTTAATAAGTACAAAAGCTATAATTCGGCCGATTTCTAATTATATTGCAAGTTAAATAATATTATATTTTTTTATTTATCTGCTTATTTGTTTTACTTAATCTAGCCATTTGATATTGAATATTTTAGTATATTAAAACAATTATATAGTTTTCAAATTGAGTATTTTATTAAAGTTTATATAAATTATATTTCTAAGATTAAGTTCTTTATTATATTTAAAGCAGTATATAAACAGTTAATTACAGTCCAAAATAGCCAGACTGAATTCTGCAGAGCTGATTTAGTATTATATAACTCCGAGATAATAATCTCAAAGCTTGATATTAACTTATAAGCTGTTATATTTTTTTTATACTTTTTAGAAAATAAAGACTCTTGAATCTTTCAAATACTCTATAATCTAACCGAAATTCTCTTGCAAACAATCTTAGTTAAAAGTTGTATTATATATTATTAAAAAAGCTTATTAATATTAATATTTGAAATAATTGCTTTATTAGCAAAAGAGACAAAGCTTCTAGTTTATAAAAACAATTTGTTATATATTAAGATATATTTATTTTGTATAATAAATAAGATATTTAGTAAATATTATAAAGCTAAAAAGATATATATTTGTCAAGAGAATATATTTATAATTGAAAATATATATAATATTTTTAGTCAAACTGAGATAGAAAAGCAGATTTGATATAAAAGATATTTAAGAGAGAATATTTAAAACAAAGAAATTCCGACTATATAATATTATAGTATTTGTAAAAAGACTGGTTATAATTCAAAAACTTGTCAAGATACTATTATTATAGAATCTTTAATAAATTTGCAATTAGTTTAATTTAATTTAATTTGTTATTGTTATTTAATATTGGTTTTCTGTATAAAAATAAGTAAGCTTTTTAATTATATAAATAGCTTTAATAGCTAAGATAATTCTAGCTTCTTTAGTTTGAATATTAAATATATTGTTATAAAGAATATATATATTAAAGCTAGAGAGTAGAAAAAACGCGAAAAGTTAACCGGGTACTGATATTAACCGGGTACTGATAAACCACGTTATATGCTAAATTTCTATTATAGTATTATGTATTTATAATGCTTTTATGTTTTATTTTGGAAAGGATCTTGATTATTATAGATTAACATTTAAAAATAGATACTTTGGTTTTTATTATATTATAATATTTTATAATGTGACATAGAATTGGACTCTGGATGCCTTAGGCACTGACAGAGTCTCCTTTTTCTTGCCGAGGGTCACGTGGTTTAAGACATGACCTAGAACTAGAGCCCTTAGCAGGCCTCTCTATTGTATTTAGATACCTTCACTTTCTTCTAGATAAACTAAGCGTCTTTACACCTTGATCTCGTGTACTGACTTCGATCAACTCTGTCGATTAACTCCTGATTCACTACATGCCACACTTATCATATAAGGAAGTGGTATGTGATGTAACCTGGCATCAAGCAGTCAGCAATTGACACGTATTACTTAATCTACCATAAGTCCGTGTGGGGATTCCGACCACCATGAGCACCTACATAAATAGGTGCGCATGTACCAAACTGGGACTTACATCGGGAGGAATACTCATAGCAGTATATATAGCCAGTCATTAATTCCCACTCAATAAATTGAACAATTTGCTTCCTTTGAACCAAGACCTGCGCGCACATGAGGTATTCTGACCCCCCCGGCATACTGAGGAGGCACCACTGTGAGACATGTAACCCCTTGGATCCTCTGGACCGTCTATGTGAGGTTTGTCAATCCTTGGATTTCAATCGAGCTAAAATATCTCACCGACACAATGATATGGTGACTACCACGGTTAATTCTGCCCAACTTGAGGCCTCTGCGGCTAATGGCTGTAAACTTTGTAGTTTCGTTTTGGAGGTGGTACTTTTTATGCGCCCGATACAAGGGCTTCAGAACGACGATGGCCAGGAGAGAGTCGGCTTGCACTTATTTGAAACAGGACCACCAGAGATCTGGATACAGAAAGGTACAAGCAGTGGTGATAACATCCAACTTTATTCCGGCGCAGGTATGTTCTTTGCCGAATCTGGTCCATGTTTTCTGAAGCGAGTGTCTAATTCCTCGTCACAAAAGATCTTCCTCCAGTTTCGCGCACGATACCCATTCGCCCGGAACTTAGCCTGTCACCAAAGTCGGACCAATCAATACAATTCATGCAAGATCGTTTGGAGACTTGTGTATCTCAGCATACTTCTTGCCGTCAAGACGACCCTATCGCGCCAACACGCCTGATTGATGTCGAGTGCCCAGATCAATCATTAGTGCGTCTGGTTCAGACTAATGGTGGCAGACTGGGTCGATACATGGCATTGAGTTACTGTTGGGGCACCGACGAGAATTACAAGACAACCGAGGCCATGATCCCAAGTATGGAAATGGGATTCCCACTCCTTTGCCTCCCGAAAACTGTACAAGATGCTATTTATATAGCCCGCAAGCTCCACATACGACACATTTGGGTGGATGCTCTTTGTATCATTCAGGATAGCCCTAACGACTGGCTGACCGAGTCCTCGTCGATGAGCACTGTCTATCAGAACGCTTTTTTAACGCTTGCCGCCTCGAGTGCCAATTCGGCTAGTTCTGGATTTTTACAAGACTACGACACAAAAAGCTCTAGGAATACATTCAGCCTTCCGTGGGTCAATGACGATGGGAGCCTCAGCGAAGCAAAAGCACGAATTATACCAGAGCACCACTGGCCAACTCGCTATGCATTGGACAACCGGGCCTGGGCTCTGCAAGAGGCTTTGCTTTCGACTCGACTTTTGATGTTTACCCCAAGAGAAATTCGATGGGAATGCAAGGAGACAGCTGGATGCGAATGCCGGCCATCAACCCAGCACGCATATCAACAGACGTCACCATTCAATCTCCAAACTAGCCAGGAAGCTGGTGCCTACTGGAGAAATATAGTCAAGGGGTACACTCAGCGGGCAATGAGGAATCCTCAAGATAAGCTGCCTGCTATAGCAGGTATCGCCAGAATACTTCAGCCCCTGCTTGGACCAAACTATATTGCAGGTCTCTGGAGAAATACTTTGATGTGGGATTTAACATGGAAAACAAGCGGTGCATGGAATCCAACCCCAAAGCCTAGTGAAGAATATATCGCTCCAACATTCTCTTGGGCCTCTATGACCACGGCCGTTGACTATGAATACACGGAATTTAACGATTTCGTCGAAAAAGGCGATGTTTTGAACGCTCAGAGCTCTCAGAGCTCGGTTCCTGGTCAACTCGCGTTTGGCCGTGTTTCAAGTGGTTCACTCCAGCTACGGGGCTACCTGTATCATACCAAGTTCGATGGCCTTGAGGAGGGAGAAAACTCCTACCCGTGGGAAACTGTCCGCAATATCCGCCTGGCAGGCGTTAACCGCCGGTTTTTCCCCGATGTCATGATTGACAGTTTTACTTTTATCAATTCCAAGGGGCAATCAGCAGTCGCAGTATCTCGGCTGCGTCCAGGTTATACTCTCAACCGATGGACTATTGGGCTACCCGTCACCGTCTTCTATCTAGGTTATGTCTCAATTGAAGGAGATCAAGTCAAGCAAATCTTTTTGTGCTTGGGCAGGTCTCCGCAAAACCCCGAGTTTTACGAGAGGCTTGGTTGTATAGCGTTTGACAACAGCAGAAGACCGGATTTCCCAATTCGCGAATGGGAGGCTGAGACGATTACTCTGGTGTAGGATTTCAATTGAAAGGCTTGCAGACTAGACTGGTGCCGGGTCAAGTAGCAGACCACTGTGATTCAGTGGCCTTTTTGCCCACTGGGGATTGGGTCCAACCTGCCCGCGCCTGCCTACTGCATATATGCTGCCTGAAAATATTGGCTCTGACATAGGCGAAGAACTCTTGAATACATGGGATGAACATCGAGAGGATCCAGTGCGGAGGCAGAATCTCTTCCAAGGCATGGCGCGCGTCATTTTGTCTTTGGCTCGTTCCAGTTCTATAAGAACGGCACTATCACCTTGACAAATTGACCACTACTTAACTCTGTTATCATATTAGAAAAAGACAGTGCTTCAAGAACGATATCAAGAAACAAAACATACACTTCCACCGAGCGTTTTGTTGCTGACATACTTATATTTCATAATGGCTCCTTTCTTAGCAATGTAAACGCCATTTTAAGTATGAGAGAGTGTCTTGGACAAATAGCTTTCAAAATATTACTTAGAGCAATCTTTTATTATTATATTCAGCAGGAAACCGAGAATGGGCTATTTCTTCTTTAGTTCACTAATCTCTACAAGAGTAATATCTTCATCGATAATAAGTGGAATATCAAATTTCTCATCGATTGTGAGTGAGTGAGTTTGTGCATTATCTGATAAGATGCTTTCTGTTCCTTATTAGCTTATAGGATATGCTATTAATGAAATAACAAAAGAGAACTTTTGTAAGTTTGAAAAAGGTTTATCAAAAATTTATAGATATACTTAATAAGAAAGAAATTAAAATAACTGCCAATAAGTTCGCCTGTATTAACGTCATCTTGCACAACGGCTGGAAATCCGGAGCAGCTGTGTAGTTTTGGCATTGAATTACATCTGTGAATACAATGTATTTCCTTGTTGGCGACTATAGCAGTCCTAGATTTGCTCCTCTATCCATTAAAACAGAAGAATTACTGTCATAGTAATGATACCTAGGATCTGCCGCCGAACAAGGGATTGAATCGTTGCTCACTGATCCCGGAGCTTTTGAAATATCTATCTCCTTGCTCAAGGGTATGTTGCTTCATTTATGATATTGGCATTGGTGTCGATGGTGGATATCTAAACCCTATGATTATTTGGCCAGCGTATACATCCAAGAAACTGGACTGCATTCCTTGCCACTGGGTGGCAGTATGCATACTCTGACTCTGGATATACCAACTCGAAGATCAGCTTTGAGTAGCTTAAGTGTATATTTCATCTTTGAACTTAGGAGCAAGCTAACAAGAAGCTATGGGTGCTCATCTGTGACGGCTTCAGAACGCACGGAAATTATTAAGCAGGTTGCTTATATCTTTGATGACATAAGCGGAGAGAAGTTTAAGAGGCATATATTGAAGTTCACTAAAGCTGGCTAATGAGAACTTGTTAGAAAGGCTCTTAAGGACAATTGAAACAATTCTTAAATACAACTAATAACAAAGCAAAGTTTAATGGTCAACTTAGTTATTGATATTGGGAGAGGTGAAGGTTATGAGCTATAAGGGCCTTGAGGAAGCATAAGCAAAATGGGCTGGAAAAGAGGCTGCCAAAAAAGCCAAAGGCAAAGGCAAGAATAAATGTGATGTGGTTGGAAGCGCGAAAGAGCTACGCCAGAGAAAGATGCGTCTAAAGGCGACGGTGATGTGGATGGCAGGGATCACGAGTATAGTTAGCCTATATTGGCCTGGAGAAATCGCCCCACCAAAACTCAAACCCCACTCGCGCTTCGTGGTCTTCAACCCAACGATTGTGGATTTTCCGTTACTTGAGATAGCAAAGCTGTGTCCACAAGCATACTGAGCAAATATTGTCGTCTCAACAGACCTTAACCGCTGAAGAAAGCTCTTCTCGTTTACATCGGCGACAATGGCGCCGCGGAAGATTATCATAGACACCGACCCGGTATACTGCCCATTTCCAGTTGCCTTTGACAAACGCAGTGAACCGACTGACACTTTTGGAAGGGGGTCGATGATATTCTGGCGATACTACTGGCATTCTCAGCATCGCCAGAGGAGCTTCAAGTGCTCCTCATTTCTGTGACATACGGCAATATTGATCTCCAAAATTGCCTATGCAACGTCATCTCACTGTTCCACTATGTGAACAAGGAGATTGCGTGGCGAGGAAACGTTGGACGGAGTTTGGGATTTGAAACTCTTCGAAGTTCGAAGCCTGTAGTAGTTGCTATCGGCCCTGAGCAACCGCTCGCTGAGAATGCGTCGATGGTTGATTTCTTTCGTAAGTCAAACTGCCGCATGAGCTTGGACGTGGGGCTCATAATGGCTGCTGCAGATGGACAAGATGGACTTGGTAGACCTCACTTGAGCGTATGTAAACAAATTCGAGGACGAGTCGAATTTTATTGACCAGCCCGGACAGCAGCCGCATCTGACGCCAGCTGAGACGTGGCAGCATGTCTTGGAAGTGGCAGAAACGTCTTCTGCTCCCGAGCAAAGTGAAATAATAGCTAAAGAGATGAAAAATCCATTCTCTCTTTTCATCCAATCTCAAACACCTGCACATTTAGAGATTCTAAAGTTGCTGCGCGACAACGAGCCCAACAGCATCACAATCGTGGCAATCGGTCCAATGACGAACCTCGCCCTTGCCGCAGCGGAAGATCCAGAGACGTTCTTAAAAGTCAATGAGATTGTGGTCATGGGTGGTCATATCGATCAGGCTGACAATCCAGCTCTTCAACCTCCCTCAAGCTTGGAGCAAGCTCCGAACATCCCGGAGCCGCCTTTCAGGCTCGCCAGGCAACCGCCAGGCCCTATTCGAGATTTGCTAAATATGCGAAATCAGACAGCGCCTGTTGCAGATTTCAATACTTTTGCAGATCCTATAGCAGCGGCGAGAGTGTACGCTCTTACATCACCGAAACCTCACACAGTGATGCCTTTTGCACTACCGTTACCCCTGTGCGAGAAGCAGGAAGAGAATATGGCGCCTCTACCGTTCCTTCCCTCTTACCCCGACAATCTTTCAAAACGGTTGAACGTCACGCTTTTCCCAATGGACATCACTGGGAAGCACGTGCTCGCTCGCGGTGACCTCGAGACATCTCTTGAGCCACTAATGACTGCGAAGTCGCCTTTGGCAGAATGGGTTTCGGCATTTATGAAGGCTACGTTTGATAAAATTGTTTCAACCAGTCCAGGGATTTCTAGGGACACTGTAAGAGTGCCAGTCCATGATGTGCTGACCATATGGTATTGCGTGGATTATGACGACCCTAAATGGGAAATTAGCGAGGGTGAGGATCTAAGGGTGGAGACTGTAGGCCAGTGGACAAGAGGAATGTTTGTTGCTGACAGAAGAAGTCGGAAGCGAAAGGACGATGACTGCGATGATGGCAATGGCCGATTGACCGGAGGGAATGGGAATGGCAATCGACTCAATCGATGCGTCGGATCCCCTGGACAAGACATATTTGGTGGGCTTTTACTTGAACGAATATTTGGCAGCTGAGATCTTCGTCGATGACTAAACCCACAACGAAGTAGTAGTCATGAATATATGAATCTAATATAGAGAGAGACAAGTAGACAGAGCATTGGATCCGTCACGATGGATCTCGGTCCACCCATCTTGTTTTGGTAAGTTTTTAGTCTAGATTTTATAATATTCCAAAGCTTCTTTGGAAGTGAAGTCATGCCGAGTCTTTTCTGCTGCTGCTCTGCTGTATTTCAGATTTACTGTTTCCGCAACGTAGAAATCCGAACTTCTCACGAAAAGTAATGTGCTATAAACCAGAACGATCTGGCAAAGAGGGAAGGGGAAAGCTCGAGACACACATCACGATAAGTGATGCGAATATGTCATGTGATTGTACTGTACCTACATATGACCATCTACAAGTCATGTGATGGACAGGGTGCTCCCTCTGCCTTGAATAATGCAATGCCTGGTGTAAACATTAGCCAAATCTGCTTAACATCAAAAAACGGCTACGGCTCCAATTAATAGTGGGGTCTAGATGAGACGCCGCCATGAGACTGATCAACACCGAAACACTTACGCTGGAGGAATTCATTGGAAAGGAACCACCGCCCTACGCAATCTTGTCGCACACCTGGGATGATGACGAAGTGACTTTTGACGAGTTCAAAAAAGACCCGACTTCAGCTCAAGTGCGTGGACGGAAAGGATATATTAAGATCCAGAAAACCTGTCAGCTTGCCATCAAGTCTGGCCTGCGATATGCCTGGGTCGACACGTGCTGCATCAATAAAAGCTCTTCTTCGGAGCTGAGTGAAGCCATCAACTCAATGTATCAATGGTGAGAGATTAATTATTCGCTCTTACTAGCTCCTGATTAAGACTCTTAAGCTGAAAAGCAGTTTCACACCAGGTACAGAAAATGCGACGCTTGTTATGCGATCCTGTCCGATCTTGCCCTGGAGGGGGAAGAAACCTTTGAAGAAGCGCTTTCAAAATCCCGCTGGTTCTCTCGCGGCTGGACGCTGCAGGAACTTATTGCACCGAAAGAGGTCCATTTCTTTGATCCTTTGTGGCACGAGCGAGGCACAAAGACAGAGCATCGAGCGATTCTCTCGAAAATCACAGGGATCGATACAGGCATCTTGCATCTGGCTACAACGGGACTTTCGAGCTTAGGAAAGCTGCTCAGCAACACTGCAGTCGCCACGAAAATGCGGTGGGCGAGCAAACGACAGACCACGAGGCCGGAAGACGGTGCGTATTGCTTGCTCGGCATCTTCAACGTTCACATGCCGCTTTTGTACGGCGAAGGCTCGAATG
>Ga0247807_10000779_pt1 | contig 19682 bp, 18 predicted proteins | sample UWRJL074202C1_FD_179931 | JGI IMG/M metagenome (GOLD analysis project Ga0247807, IMG submission 179931) | Plant litter microbial communities from Arlington Agricultural Research Station in Wisconsin, United States - UWRJ-L074-202C-1 | ecosystem: Environmental > Terrestrial > Plant litter >...
AAAATTTGGAGACCAAGAAACAACTAGCACAACTATTGCAGGTAAACGGGTGGTAGGCTGATCTAAGCACTCTATGTAATACACTCTGGTCGCTGACCCACTCCAGGTACCTTGTGGAACGTGGCAATCATAAGGCGGCTCGACCTATTCTCGCTCTAGCTCTGAGAATCTGTCGCGAACGACCTGAAACGATGCTAAGCATACTCGCTGACGTTCTTTTCTGCCATGCATCTCTAGGAGCTGCTACGAACGATTCACCGGAGAAAATCCTTCAATATGCAACTGAACATTTAGAAGTGCGGACTCAGTTACACGCTCAGATGATGTCCGAACATTCGAGAATTATGCTTTCGACTGCAGAAGGAGAACTCGGTCAAGCAATGATGATCAACAATAGACATGAAGAGGCATTGGAGCATTGCGCAAATTCAAAGGCTCTCCGAAATGAACCTCTCCCCTCTGAGGCAATGGGCGAAGACGATATTGCTATCTTTCCAAGAGTTCATGAGGCATATTCAATGATTGCACTTGGGCGTCTCGAGCAGGCCGAGCGATCTATAGAGGAAATACTTGCATTTAGGAGGAGGGTATATAAACAGCCCGATTCCTCGTTCGTGTATGTCATGCAGTCCACCTTTGTGATGGAGAACGTTTACTGACTTACGTACGCACACTACAGACGAGGCGTTGTACTTCAGGCTCTGGGTGATATCAAAAGAGCACAAGGCAAAAGTGAGGAGAGCCGTGATTTGTACGTGGAAGCACTGGCAAATTTCATACCTGCGATTGGCAACAACGGGTACAGGACTAGCCAGATCTGTTGCCGACTTGCAGATTATCATGCCAGGGTTGGTCAAACAGAAACTGCAAGGTATGAAAATCTAATGAATGTCCTTTTCTGTGCTGATTTTGTCGAAAAGTGTCTATTTTGAGCAAGCTTTAACGGGATTCGAGACACACGGGTTCTATAATCCAGAGATATGCCGAACGAAATACAAAATAGCAAAGTTCAAGCTAGCTGAAGGAGATGAGGCTGGAGGTGAACAGCTTATGGCCGCTGCAGAACGCATGTATGCAGAGCTCGTGAGCAGCTACAGACGCGGTGATACCTTGACGGAACGCGATTTTGACAACCTAGTGTTTCTCCATTCGCGGTGAAGAGACGAGGTGCTCCTATAATCAATGACCTATCTCGATTTTGTTGCACCTGGTCAACGGCTAGTGCTGCACCTTGGAAGGTGGAGTAATAGTAGCTTTTGCGTTTTTCCTACCATTTTTTATTTTGCTACTACCATGGTTTGTCGATCTCTAATATCCCAATTCTGTTTACTGATAGATAGCCACACAAAATATGAATCTTAATGATGTCGTGAAATTGTTAGCAGACTGGAACGATAAAATTTCGAAGAAAGAGATCCACCTTGAATTAAGTGATCTGCGTCAAGATTGCGTCCAAAAATATGAATGGTAGATGAGACAATGGAGGAAGAGGAAACATGAAATCAACTAATTGTACAGTGTCAAAATCATCCGCCACTTTTGACGGGGCTGAATAATAAATTGCACGTGCAGCAATCATTTCTTATATATCAATTGTATAATGCTTTAATTTTGCATGACTTACGACGAAATATCTTGAAACTCTGGGCAACTAATCGCTCTCCTTTACTGGCAAATAGGTGTAGCCGAAGAGCTTCGGAATCAAGAATGTCCAGAAATTTAAAATATCTCAACCAGAAAGACCTCGGTTGGTGATCCACTTTTTGCTTTGCTGAATAATTTGGTCGTGATTTTGATCTTGAAATCCTCTGTGAATTTCTCATACTATCTATAACGCCTTCAAGCGCTTACAAAGTAGATTTGGTTTACAAATTGACAAGAAGATGCCAAACGGTGCAATCGTGCTACCTCGTCCCGGGACAGCGAAACCCGACGACAAGCTGTTGCCAATCAATGCTCCAACTGAAGCCGCTTTTGTCGCGAAATTTGGTAGCCTGCTCCCGCAAGCATCATATCTACAAACTCAGAATGGCAGAGCTGCCTATTACGAGCTGCTACCCTCGCGTCCTCCGCCCACAGACAGCAGAACGCCAGTATCTCGCGTTCTTTTTGTGCACGGTGTGCAAACGCCCGCAATAGGCTTGCAGCCACTAGCAAGCGCGCTGTCTTCGCGTTTCCCAGGTGCACATTGTGTACTCGTTGACTTATGGGGCCATGGGCTTACGGACACACCGCTGGTGCCTCATGACCCAGCACTCTTTCATGCGTTACTAGAGGCGTTGATGCTGCAGCTTAAGTGGAACGATGCCCATTTTGTTGGCTATTCGTTTGGCGGGTCGACCACAGCGAGCTTTGCCGCTGCGAAACCTGAACGTGTTGCTTCAATGGTGCTAGTTGCTCCCGCGGGTCTGATGCGTGAGACACAATTTGATGAATCCCAGAGACTTTACTTACGTGGCGGTGAAAATTTAGAGGAGCAGGCGCAGGCGTGGATTATAGAATTCTTAGAAGATGGCAAATTGATTGTTCCTTCGGATTGGGAGGAGAGAGTTGGACGAGGAGAGGTAGTAGCCGAGGCAGTTCGAGACTGGCAAATGAAGGAGCATGAAGGCCACGCGGCGAGTGTAGTCGCCATTTTTAGAGACGGTGGAGTCTTGGACAAGCATGCTGAGTTTGTAAAAGCAGCAAAATCGAGCATTAAGTATTTATGTATCATAGGAGAGCTGGATGATGTATGTGGCATCCAAGATTTACACGATGTTGGAATGCAGAATGTTGTTGTACTTCCCCAGGTTGGACATGGACTTGTTAGAGAACGGGTTTCGAAGATTACCCAACTGATTGAGGATTTCTGGAGCAGCCTCTAGTAGGCAAGTTAGGTGACACTAGAATACAACAAAGGCTCAACACACTTGAAAAGCACAAGACATGAGCTTATCAGAAGATTTCATGACCAAAGGGACATAAGTAGCTATTAATGAATGAAGAAATGATTGGTAGTATAACCAAGAATCTTCGCAGCAGATAATAATGGTCATGATAGCCAAAGATTACAATCTATCTTACGGTTAGGGAATGAGATGAATATTTGTAGAGCATATAGAATCGCAGATTAACCAAGAGTACACTACAGCCCATAGAAGAGGATTATTCAACTCAATTAAATGATTGGTAGGGAAATAGATTGAATAACACACGTTCCAAGAGCTAGAAAGTTGCCATCTTTCAAGTCAAGCGGCTTCCTGACCTAACGATAAAGGTTTGTTTTCACGTTCAGCTTAGCTTCTAATCCAGAATTGACAAAAGGAAGAAGATAGCCCCTGCTCACTCCTGGTTCTCAAGCACGACCTACCGATATTAGATATGTTTGAACAAGAGACAGATGCTAGCATCAAGTAAAACTTATGTATTGTTACTATGTATTTAATAGTTACTATGTATAATTGAATTTAAATTTTACTACAGTGCTATTTTCTGAGGCGCAATAGTTTTGTTCCGGAGCTTCCGTCATCATCTCTTCTATTTTTATATGTTGATTTGCTGTAGGGTAAAGCTCTTGTGATGAGAAGGGAGCACAATAACTTCAGTGTCACTCCAAATGATTGTTATACATTCTGTGTGGGTATTGAATGACGAAACCTGGGTAAATTATAGTAAATTATCATGCGAAGAGTACGCCTCCCCCCCTCAACTAGCATTGTCTGACTAGTTTCAACTTGTAGCTATATAGATACAAAAATTCACTAATGAAGCACTAACTATCTAGATTCGAAATAATTAAAAGTTTATCGGCTCTAATTAGTAGCCACAAAATTATCTCTTCATTTAACCCATATGCTGAATATCTGATGAGAATTTTCGATTCCCGCGAATTTTGGTGTAATTTATATGCTTTCTATTAAATATGGCTCTCCAAGGGGTCACGTGCAAGGATATGCCGTGCCGCAATCACAGATTGTGGGGGCGGAATAAATTCCGTTCATGATTTCCCCCTCACCTACAAGGATCAGCTCTTTATGCCGAACATTTCAAAGCTCTCCACTCCAGTTGGCAACCATTTAAATCCTCTCAGTGTCACTTCAACGAAACCTTTGGTGACAAGAATCACATACCTCTCATAACGTATCATCATGCCTGTTACCAAATTCTCAACACCGGAGAAATATAAATACCAAAACGGCTTTGGTTCGTACCATGAGTAAGCCACCAAAAGACTTATTTGCAAGTCGGGTTTTCACTGACATGTTTAGATCCGAAGCAATAGAGGGTGCTTTGCCCGTAGGGACAAACTCACCGCAGAAACCACCATATGGCTTGTATGCAGAAAAGCTGTCTGGAACAGCATTTACAGCTCCTAGACATGAAAACCAGCAAACATGGCTCTACCGTATTCTTCCCGCGGCTGCACATTCGCCATTTTCTCCCCGTGAAGCAGGATCCTATAATACGAACCCTGAAGGCGAAAAAATGCATCAAATACCTAACCAACTACGGTGGGATCCATTTGATTTAGACCCCACCGTTGATTGGGTACATGGCTTAAAACTAGTTGCTGGCGCTGGTGATCCTACGCTGAAACATGGGATTGGGATCTTCATTTTTGCGGCAGGGAAAACTATGGAGACAAATGAAGCATTCTACAGCGCCGATGGTGATTTCTTGATTGTCTTACAGCACGGAGTTCTGGATATACAAACAGAGCTGGGAAGAATGCTCGTACGTCCAAACGAGATCTGTGTTATTCCTCGAGGAGTTCGTTATCGGGTCGAACTACCAGAAGGACCGGTGAGAGGATACATATTAGAGCTTTACAGCGGGCATTTTCAACTCCCCGAACTAGGGCCCATTGGGTCTAATGGCCTAGCCAACGCCCGAGATTTTCAAGCACCGGTTGCCTCCTTCGAAGACAGCACCTCAGAAACCTATAAAATACTCTCTAAGTTCAATGGTCATCTCTTTGAAGCCACCCAAAAACAAACTCCTTTTGATGTTGTAGCATGGCATGGCCTTTACTATCCCTACAAATATGACTTGGGTCGCTTCAATACTATCGGATCGATATCCTTCGACCATCCTGACCCCAGTATATTTACCGTCCTAACCGCTCCCTCAGCGCACACTGGAACGGCTATCGCTGATTTCGTAATTTTCCCTCCGCGCTGGCTCGTCGGTGAGGATACTTTCCGACCACCGTGGTATCATCGCAACACCATGTCCGAGTTCATGGGTCTGATCGGCGGCGAATACGATGCTAAGACTGGAGGAGGATTCCAGCCTGCAGGCGCAAGCTTACATAACATTATGAGTGCCCACGGGCCTGATGCCGGAACACATGAGAAGGCATCGGATGCAGAGCTGAAGCCGATGAAGGTTGGAGAAGGCAGTATGGCATTTATGTTTGAGAGTTGCTTGATGGTTGGGGTGACAGAGTGGGGGTTACGGGAGTGTAAGAAGGTCCAAGAGGGCTATAATGAGGAGAGTTGGACACCTTTGAAAGCGCATTTCAAAGTGCCAGAGGGAGTGAAGCGGGTTAGTAATCTGGCTTAGGATGCAGAAATGTACTAGATATACCTTGCAAAATTAGTTAATAAATGACCAGGAGGCTGAAACAGGATTGCGTAATATCTCATTACTCGAAGGGAAATTCGAACCATGGTATTGATGTTTGATTTAAAAATCTCGCTTACCACATCCACCCCTATTTTACCGAACAATCTTCATTCCGCTTCTCAAAAACATCAACATTGCATAGTTCTCCTCTGAATGTACTTAAAAGCACTATACAGTAGGATACGAATGTAATTTACACTAGAGTCACTGTCATTTGTTTCTGCACACCAATTCATGCTGACGCTGGTGTGTTCTTATCGAAAGCAATGGCATTTGAATAAATACACTCGATCGCAGTACGCGGCTTCAAGGAAGCTGAGAATCCGTAGTGAGCTGTCCCATAATAAATACGACACCAAGATTGATCATAACTTGAAATCTGGAGGTGGATGAGAAGTTGAGGAGAATCTAGAATTTTTTATAAATCTACGTGAGAATGCACACAGCTTAGTACAAATGTATGGTACGACAATTTTGTAATTTACTACTCGTCTATCTTCTTTAAATCATCAAACCCGCCCTGGCGTTTTTAGAAAGATGTGAGGTATTACCATACTTATAAGCACCATAAGAGGCATGAAAGATTATTTATGCTTGCTATGGTATCAGGATGATTTTTACCAAGGATCTTCTCCTGAAGCTTAATCGTCTCGCGGTAAATTGGCTCTGCTTCACTATACTTGCCTTGATACCATAATAGGTATGCAAGATTATTCATACTTGCTAAGGTATTAGGATGCTCCTTGCCAAGAATCTTCTCTCTAAGCTCAAGTGTCTCGCGGTAAATTGGCCGAGCTTCATCATAGTTACCTTGAGCTTGTAAGAGGCTTGCAAGGTTATTCATGGTTGTCAATGTAGCAGGATGCTCTTTGCCAATGACATCCTCTTGACGCTTCAGCGTCTCGCGGAAAATTGGCTCAGCGGCGTTGTAGTTGCCCTGCCTCGTAATAGCTAATCCAAGCTTGCTCATACATATTAGAATGGCAGGATGGTCTCTCCCTAAAACTCCTTCTCCCAGTATTATTGTTCTTTCGTACATATTCTCTGCCCCAAAGTACTGCCCGACACTAAGCTGGCAATCTCCTATGTGATCCAGCAAATTGATCATGATCATCTCGTTCTCCCTATCGACTTTGCTTGTATTCACTAGATATATTCCATGTGGTAGATATCTCATCCACACTTCTCGATCCAAGTAACCACCTGCTGGGATAATCTCTACCAACCTCCTGAGTGCCCTGTCTGCCGAAATTGAGAGTTTACTATTCCTTTCCAGCCAATTACGGGTCACTAAATGGACAAGTCGATGGACATCAAAGGCGTCTTCATTCATCCGTTTAGTCACGAACGAATATGCTGTCAAAGTTCCAATTGCGTCTTCCTGTTCGAGCAAAGATTTTCCTGGTGGTAGCAGTGACACAGGGATATTTTCTCTAAAGATAACACCTATGAATGATAGGTAATCAGCCGCAAGGGGATCTTGATGCAATATTTGCTCAAAAGAGATAAGCCAGGTGGTCGCCACTGGGTTATGATGACTTTTATACCTTCTGCGGTCGTCAAACTTTTTGCTGAGGATCTCAATTATGTCCTCATCACTCCCTTGGCAGAGAGACAGATATTTCGAGATAGGTGTCGAGTTCATGTTTATATACGCAGCCCCTTGCTTGATGGCGAGCGGTAGATCACAAAGTAAGTCTAAGAGTTCATTTGTGCTAGCTTTATCGTCAAGGAGGTTATGCTTCTTGACTTGGACACTATTCTTAAGGAGCTCAATGGATTCCGCTCTATTCATCTCTTCGACACGAATCACGTTCGCCTCAGCAAAGTTAGTAGCAGCCTTGTTGTCTCGAGTTGTGAAGAGAATTGCTCCGTTGCCACTGTTTGGAAGGAAGTCGAGTAATGCTCGTGACGCTATTCTATCGTCGGCTTTGCTAAGCATCTCATAATTATCAGCATTGTCTACAAGTAGTAACCATGGTTTGGGAAGGTCCTCGAGTTCTTTAAGCACTAGCTGCTCTATTAGTGCCTTATCATCCTCAACTCCCGGTATTCCTAGCTTTTGGGCAATTTCGCGATACGAACTATGAAAAGTTGTAGAATCGGTAGCTTGAACCCAGAAAACAGAGCATTCTGGTGACGTTTCTTGAATTTGGTGCGCAAATTGGAGGGCAATTTGAGTCTTGCCAACTCCTCCAAGGCCATCTAGTGCCACTCGTGGACATTTGTCGGCAAAACTCCTGGGGTCGAGTTTTTTTCAGTCAGCAGCTCCAGATAGGACTCACGGCCAACAAAGGCTGTGTTAATCGGTAGCGGAAGAACGTGGTGGCCTGACTACATTTAGTAATGTTGTGAGCTTGATTTAGAATTGTAGATTCGGATATTACCTCGCCTTGGTGGCACATCAAGTGTATTTTGATGACAAAGATCTGTTGTAACTTTAATAGATCAGTTTGATTTCATGATAAGATAGTAAGTTGAGATTTGCTAAATTTCTATTTCAACGTACGGATTTTGCCCAGAGTGATTCCATGCAATGGTACTATTCCACTAGAACTTTCGCAGAGAAGTTTTACCACCCGTACTAGCACATCATGTCCTGCATACCCAACACCAAAATAAGCTTTAGTGCTAGCCCTTATTCGATCAAGCATTGACTTATCAATCTCCGACAATCCAATATCACCAATCTCGGGTACGTTAAATCGAAAGTATACATTTTCATGATGCTTAAAATAAGGTTCCAGACTATGGGAAGTCTTCTCGCAGTCGGTAGCGATAGCTTGGACCGTCTTTATAGCGTTGACTGGCAGAAACCTATCAATCCCGGAAGGTTTATCGTACCGAATCGAAGTCTTCACACCACAACCGAGACTAACTAGTATTCTAAGCGGAGTTGAAGTTCCAAAGATAGTTTCGGCTTCTTCGATGAGCTCCTCGGTAGGATTATTAAAACCTAGGCCGGCATCCACAAGTCGATTGCTAGACCCATTCGGCCACTTGATCGAAACCGCTTTGAAATATGTTGGTGCTGCCGTGGTCGCTCTTGCCGCCTCCCATATCTCACAATCGTATGGCATCTCTCCTGGTACATGATAGGTTCTTAGGCGATACGGCTTCCCCATATGCTCGGCCGCCATTGCGCACACGAAGCTTGAGAGGCATCAACGTCAGCTTGAAGAAAGCCTGGAATACTGCTTCTGTACTTACCCCTTTGCTCTTATATTGCTGTCATTCTGAGGTAGCATACGTGTACCATCGCTGTGTTTACTCTCTTGATCAGAAACGATCCTTTGGATATATTTTCTAGGGTTGAAGCTTTGAACACACTCTCTTTTCCTCTTTTTGTGTTTTTCTTCGAAATTATCTTGCCTGCAAGGTAAAAGTATTGGTGGAGTGCAGCTGAAGCAGTCATTCTCAATCGGACAAGCATGATGGTGATTAGGCTGGAAAGCATTAGGAATAAAAAATTTATATTAGTTATTCTTCCTTACCCTCCTGTGCTAGTCCCTCCAACTAAATCGAAGTAATCGCAGGGGAGAGGCTCATTTTCAAGCTCAAGTTTGTCTTGCACTGCAACCATAATATGCTGCAAGATGAGAAGCTCGGATATTCCTTTGATCCCACCGCCATCTTGATCGAAAGTCAAAACCTGCCATCCCGATCATGCTGTGGAGTTACCTACCGAGGGACAGTAGACAGACCGGCTGATGTGGTGCTCGGCTTGCCATGATAATGTACAGAAGCAAGATATACGACAGCAAGTTTATCTAGCTCATAGTCGACGGAATTCGAGACTAAATGGGTCAAGTAGCTATTCGTAGAGGGATATTCTGTACCAGGTCTTGGTCTGATGCCGTTGTGGACGTCTGTTTGTAGTATAAACAACGTGATAGGCAGAGATGCCGCGAGGCTGTATAGCGGCTGAGAGAGTGTGGAATTATTTATAGATACAAGGATGCATATCAAGTGATGGAATTTGTCGCACTGCTTATCTAGAAAATTATCTGCTTCAATCGTTTACCATGCTTAACTACATTCTCGAATGGTGATTGTACATGAATAGGAAAGTGTATTGATTTGGTCAATTCTTACGCCCAAAAACAATTTCCTGTATCCAGGGCCTTCATTTACTATTATTTTCGAGGGGTAGATTCGTCTATCATATGCTACTCCAGAACTGAAGTCAATACTGAAAGACAAGTCATGGAAGTACTTGTACAGTTGAAACTATGCTTGAAACTATGTGGCTTCCGCTGGTGGCCCCCACCGAACTGCAAAACCTTGCAACACACTCAACAAAGTGGTCAGGTGAAGTTCATGCATCGAAACCCAAGCATACATTAGCATTTTTTTCGGAGGCGAGAAGCTCAAGAAGCCTTTAGTAAAGAGGAGAAAAACGGATTAAATAGTACTTAGATACATTATCTCGTGCGTTTTGATGTCAGGTCATTCCTAGGACTATACGAAGAAGCTCTTTCAATTGCGTCCCCTACTCTGTTCTACCCGGTCGTGAGTGAAAACTGCAGACTGTACTACAGAAAATACCCTCTATACTGTTGTGAAAAGTTGCCCCTGCGCGTTAAAGCTATGAAATTGGGAGCGCTTGTGCCTGGTAAGGAGGTGGTCATTGAATTGCTCCTAGTGATATGACAGCTCTTTTGGTAAGTCATAAGTTTAGATTGCAAACCAAAATTCCTATGCTAGCTCCCTTCCATAGCTTAATTGCCTGCGATACAATTTAAATTTCATTCCTTAGCAGTGTTAATGGCGAGCCCTCTCCTCTCCTTTCATTCCCAATGAGACCCGCACAGAGTCCAGTCAGAAGTCTTCGCTGGTAGAAAATGACAGAAATAAATTATACTCAATCAGGTGAAAGGTGACAATCAATTATACAGTAATACTCCCAAATACTACGAAGCGAGAATATTTATTAACACCTGCTTACTACTGAGAATGCTCCTCTCCGCTTGAATTAAATGCATTTACTTAAGAGAATAAAACCTTCAGTCTGGGGGTACCACAGTCGTTGTTTCAATTATGGCGCGCTGAGACACTCGCCCCATTTAACACTCCAATGTTCTAAACCATACTGTTCTTTCACAATTCAAGAAAGCGAATTTCTTTTAAGAACGTTCAAATCCAGATTCTTTTCTGCATGGCTGTCGCAGTTAGTGGAGATCCTAGTTTTGCTGACTACTGTGCTGAGAAGCATAAAGTGATCACACGATAGAGGAGCGTATATATGAGTTATATTCGGTAGAGTGACTCCCTTATGCATATTGATCGGCTATCTAGTTATGTCATCACATATACTCCTCAATAGAAGCCTCGGGGTTAAACCCATTTAACCGCCGACCTAACTCCGCAATACCTCTTGCACTACCTGCAAGCAAACTATAAAATCCCAGAAGCTCCATCTTGAATAAAATATCTAATCAAGAATTCTTACTCATTTCTCCAGAATCAAGAAGAACCAATTCATTGATTTCAATCTGAAAACCCCAACTCTACAAATTAATTGAACAAAAATGGCACCTCCTGTTCCCGAGAGTTTAGCCCGCTCCCTAGAAGCTAGCAAATGCGAATTTGTACAGCTGGGTCAGAGCGGATTGAGAGTTTCAGTTCCAATCCTAGGTGCTATGTCAATTGGTGATCCAGAGGCTCTAGATTGGGTTTTGAAAGAGGAAGAGGTATGATGGCCGCAGCTTCTCGCCCTTTCCCCACCTTTCATTTTTATAGACTCCTCATCTTCCTGCTACACAATTAACACACGGAAATAATATTCCTATTATAACGAGCAAGCTAACTCCTTGGCCCCAGGCATTACCACTCTTGAAAAAAGCTTATGACGTCGGTCTTAACACGTGGGACACCGCCAACGTCTACTCCAACGGTGCCTCAGAAATCATAATCGGTCGTGCCATCAAAAAGTATAACATTCCCCGCCACAAGCTCGTCATTTTGACCAAATGTTTTGGCGCCGTTGGGGAAGATCCCAAAGTCAGAGGGATCTTTTATCCCCAAGAGCTGAAGAGAAGCAAAGATTACGTGAATCAACATGGTACGTACTTTCTAGCACTAAGGTGTCTCTGGGAGAATCATTATCGTACTCTAGGAGTTTTCAGTTGCTCAGCTGACATTTCTAGGTCTCTCTCGTCAAGCAATCTTCGCCGCGGTCAATGCTTCCCTCGCCCGTTTGGATTTGGAGTATATCGACCTCCTCCAGATCCACCGATTCGACTACACCGTGCCCATCGAAGAGACCATGCGCGCGCTGCACGACCTGGTTCTCTCCGGAAAAGTCCGCTACATCGGCGCCTCCAGCATGTGGGCAACCCAATTTGCGCGCATGCAGTTCGTCGCTGAGAAGAATGGCTGGACCAAGTTCGTCAGCATGCAAAACCAATACTCCCTGCTCTACCGTGAAGAAGAGCGCGAAATGAACCGCTTCTGTAACGACACCGGCGTGGGGCTCATTCCTTGGGCTCCCTTGTTCCGTGGCCATCTGGCTCGCCCCTTATCCTCCTTTGGGAAAACGAAGCGCAGCGCCGACGAGAAAGAACTTAGCGATGCTGATGTCGCGATCATCAAGCGTGTAGAGGAGTTGGCGGAGAAAAAGGGCTGGAAGATGAGCCAAGTGGCGTTGGCGTGGATTAATAAACGGATCGCGAGTCCGATTATTGGCTTTTCGAGTGCAGAGAGGATGGAGGAAGCGATTGAGGTAAGGGGGAAGACCCTGACCAGGGAGGAAGAGGAGTGGTTGGAGGAGGCGTATGTGCCAAAGGTTATAAACGGCCACTCTTAATTTTGAGGTGTAAAAATGCTACCAGCTAGCGATGACTTAATGCTACGCAATTCATTTCTCTCAAAAAGAAAAGAAACACTAGAAAAGATCACGAAGTTGTTTATACAGCTCTTCATCCCTGCCAAAAACCGTAGGTCCGATTCCATTCAATGAGTCGCCCTCGGATAATGCCCCATAACCACCCGCCGAAGAAGTACCATTGCCATTCATGCCGGCACTACCCAGCGCCATCTCAAACAGATTTGTCATCTCGTTACTCATCTGAAAACCATCCCTGGGACTATTGCTACTACCAGTCATAGGCGTGTGAAAGTGAGCCAGACTAGAAATCTCGTGTCCTGCCAAACCAGCCATTGTAAGTGCAGCTGAAGAATGCGGGTCTTCCATGTCATTGCTCGCGCCATTAAGATTACCGTGCGAAAGGCCGAGTTTGGGTCCAATTTCTCTGAGTCCTTTGATTGTTCGCCAGAGGCGCTTGCTAACCCACGATTTGGTGCTAAACCCTTTCACAAGATCAAGCGCCATATAAAACTCATCTCTACAAATCGCGCTGAAATGTACGGGTGCATGGCAACTGGCTAGGAATATGACAGCTAAAGCGGAGACAAGAAAGTAATTAAAACAGACTTGCTGTGCTCGATATATATCAGTCGTTTGATTCAAATGTGTCAGAGCTTGAATTGTATCTTTTGCTAGCTCGACAACGACGGTGGCGTAGTTGAGATTATCCTGAATAGAATTTGCGCTATGTAAAACTCGCCTGTAGATCAGGATACGCATCTGATTCGCTCGGAGGTATAACAGGATTTGAAGTCGATGCATTGCCCGGGAAGATGTTTGAGGTATGGAAGCAGTCGGAAGCTGAAGTTCAAGAGGGATTGACTTTTGCCATTGCAGTATCTGATAGTCCAGATACCCAATCTCTTCGACATTCAAAGATGGACTCAGGGTTGGCGAGTAGGTTGAGATTGATTTCCATACCTTCGAGCCAATACGCGAGAATGTAATCATGACATTGAGATACGGGATAGCCATTTCCTGGGACGGTTAGTTGCTTCTAGGGTTGAGGACTAGGCGACTTACAGGTTCTGGTAAGTTGGGATCAATATCAGTATCCTGCAGCGCGAATGGCATACCGGTACCGAAGCTCCACCTTCTGTCTAACACATATATTGACCAAAACAATTTGGACACGCTGGAGCGTTCTTGTTCATCTTTTACAAGACGAAACAATGAGTCTCTTCTGTGAATTCCAAGCTCAATACACATTCGTGCGACTTGACCAATAATCCTCCAGGCTAGTGCCTCCTCATCACAGTGAAAATGATATATTGACTAGAAGCAAGTCAGTATTTTACCAACAACAGGAGGTCACCAAAACCTACCACAAGCACCAAGAACGGCAAACTCTTGATATCAACCACTTCGCTATGTAAAGCACGATCTGCCTTCTCTCTTACACTTTCGAATAGTCGATACCCCATTTCACTCTGACCATTACCCTCTAAAATCATAGAGATGGCTACTACCATCTTGAGGACACACGTTTTCCCATCAAGAATACCCTGCGAACAAAATGATTTGTTCTGAACCAACCCATTTTTATATACAGCATCCATCCAAGTATACTGTGACACGGTCAGCTTGGTATGCTTTTATCTATTAGACAAGATTCAATTTCTTAAATCTTTCTCAAAGAAAATTAATGCTGGCCGCCTTACCACATTATTTGTATGCAAGATTATGTCTTCGATATCTAGCACCGGATACATCATACCCATTTCTTCCTCGTATACGCGACAGAGTCGTACAACTTCCTCCTTACTAAATTCCAATAGGACATCCCTCCCGCGGATGCCACCTTGTGAAGGTATCTCTTCCAGAGCTGGTGGAGATCCAACAGAAGCAGAATCGGGTGCCATCGTTTCATCGAGTTGTTGGTAACCCATACTATGCAATGTATTCTTCGCAACATCTAAGCTGAACGCTGAGCTCGTAGGACCTCTAAAAGAAGGATGCTTTGCAGGCGCACGGTGTCGTATAGGAGGTGGTAGTTGAGCATTGGAATGAGGCGTCGATACAGCGCTCTCGGAAACAGGTGGGAAAGTTGATACATCTCTATTGCGCATAGAATTTAGGTTTGCGAAAAGGGTGTTGACTTGTTCTTGGAGGTGATTAATCTGCGGATTCATCTGCCGAAACTCTTCAGACTCTCTAAATCCATTCGAGCAGCAGTTCGGTGCATATTGACATTCCAGGTTTAGGTTTCCGCATCTTTGGCATGGAGTATTGCCGTTGCATTTTATTTTTCGACGTTTACATTCATTGCTGTTGAGTATTAGTATATCAAATATTGTGGAGCACCAGCCATACGGCAACAGCGGAATAGCCTCTCACGCACCATGCAATTGAAATATAGCGATTCCTCTTCGCTCTCGTACCTGGCGTCCCATCTGCATTCGCATGTGTTCCATCTCCATCCCCCTCGCCGTCTCCCTTCCTCTTTGTTCCGCTCATCGTGTTGAGGTTGGTTCCGCCCGCGGGACTCTCCGCACTTGACGCTATTCTGTGCTCGCTGTTGTGCGACACGCGGATCGGGGAATTGACAAGATAAGCAAGATCGGAAACCTGGCTTTCAAGAATGTTCATAGTCACAAGCAAGACATTAGAGAGTAGTAGTACGAGGGGCGGCAGTTTGTGTTGCAACTATCTAGTGAGGGGAGATTTTTTGCTGAGAACGGAATAATGTAAAAGGAACGTGCACGTGGGGAAATTGTGGGGTCCTCATTCCTTTCACATTATATTTTCTGGCTGCCTCGAACACGTTTAAAAAATTCGGGAATAAAAGTCGAATGCTCTTGAATGAGCTTCATAATCCCATTTTATACCGTTGATTTTGGCTCTTTTAGAATGGAGAAATTGCCATGTTTCCACAGTTTGCTCTCGATATACGAGTACCATTTGATAAAATAGGATATCTGAGTTACTACACGATCAGAACTGCCTATTTGCGCTCTTGTTAAGGAGCCTAGCCTTATATTGAGCTTCTCCTCCGCTAAAACTGATAACTTGCCTTGGTACAATAGCAGGGCAACTTTGAGAGGCACTGCAACTCGCCATATAAAACATTGCTATTCAGAATGTTACAAGCTAGCTAGAAATTTGCAACCCCAAATTTATGATAAACTCCAAACTCCATGCTCAAAATCGACAACCATGTATGAGAATTTTCAGCCTGAATCTCCGCTCACAATAAAAATCAAACAATTGGAAACCAACAGACGCCACCACGAACCGGAACTCACCTCATTTCTCTTTTAAACTGATGTCACTTGTACGATAGTGCCATCATTGGCCAGTGAGGTATACTCCATAGGCCTCTCAGCTACACTATTAGCAGCATATGCATCCTCTATAGGTGGGGTAACAGGTGCTCCAGGCTGTAGCTGTCCAGCTGGTGTAGCATAACCCGTAGGCTCGGCGGCCAAAGCATCTGTGGTATATGCTTCCTCAACAGGTGCCTCAACAGGTGCCTCGAGTGGTGCTTCGAGTGGTGCTTCGAGTGGTGCTTCAAGAGGTGCTTCAAGTGGTGCTTCAAGAGGTGCTTCGAGTGGTGCTTCAAGAGGTGCTTCAAGGGGTGCTTCGAGTGGTGCTTCAAGAGGTGCTTCGAGAGGTGCTTCAAGAGGTGCTTCCACTATAGTTGGGTCAAGAGGTGCTTGCTCCATAGCTGGATCAACACGCGTACCAGGTTGTAGTTCTTCGGTTGGTGTAGGTGTAGCATAATCCGTAGGCTGGGGAGCCAAAGCATCAGTAGCATATGCTTCCTCTCCAGTTGGTGTGCCATACCCGCCCGTAGGCTCAGCGGCCATAGCATCGGTAGTATATGCTTCTCCTGGAGCTGGAATGAGAGGAGCGACCTGGTCGACATATAGACTTGGATCCATAGGTTGCCCGGGTTGTGGATCTTCGGTTGGTTGAGCTTCTGGCTCACTAGTGGCAGACGTGGCAGCGCTTGTTGGTTCGCTGGTTCTTTTCGAAGTTGCGAAGGTAGACGCTGGCTTACTATTACCAGCATTGGAGGTAGGTTTGGAGTCTTGCTTGTCTTTTGTGGGGCTTGGCTTATCCTCTGGTTTCTTGTCATCTGGCTTTGGATCATTATTCTGGTTGTTGTTCTGGTTGTTATTCTGATTATTATTCTGGTTGTTATTCTGGTTGTTGTTCTGGTTGTTATTCTGGTTGTTATTCTGGTTGTTATTCTGGTTGTTATTTGGGCGCTTTCTAGGCATTGGGCTACGAGCTACAAGTTGACTGCCATCATAATTTCTGCCGCGGGCTATGAGCGCACTATCGCTCTCAATAGGAAATGCAAAGTTGTAAGGCACAAATGCGAGAATGGCAATAACTGCAGCCGCTGAAAGACGCATTTTGTGATTTGAAGAGCAAAACCAAAAAAAAAGTGGTCTTGTGGCTTGATAATGGAGAATTGTTGCTAGTATTGTTTGGTGGTGTTTGGGAGTATACTTGATGATAGCGTTGTTGATGATGTTGTGAGATAGATAAAATCTGAGCAGAAATCTTTGGTCCTTAAGTAGTCTCTAGAGCACATCCACTCGTCTAAATGGAGGCCATTACGAGTATTCACAGTGATGCTTTCCATAGCCTCACAGGAATTGGATCGCACCGCAGAAGTATGCCAATTGTCCTTGCAATAGAGATATAACTCACCCTTCTACCTGATCGGGAAGTGCGGTATCAGATTCCTAGAGGATCGTGCGTTTCAAATCAGCAACGAAGAGCCGCATAAACAAAGACGTGTAAAGAGACAGGCTAGTAAAGATTCGCCCAAGGAACGCTCGTAAATTTTCTACGATACAGACGTGTATAAACAAGCCAAGCGATCGACGGTGTGAGGATCTCTTCCCTCAGTATGCAAAGAATTTAAGCTTAAATCGACGGCAAAAGCCCCACTGCACGTTCCTCCCTCGTATCTTCCCTTGAGATCTACGTTGCAGCAAGTCATATATCTCGGCATTGCGTTGTCAGGGTCGTGTAGACGGTAGTCAGCAACTGTGGCGCCATAGTCGACAATTTGATCCGAGCAAGCCACGTAGTAGGCAGGTCATCGGAGCCATCGCAGCCATCGGATCCCGCTGCTCACGAACCTCTCTCTCTCTCTCTCTCTCGTGAGATTTATACCACCTTTCTTTGTATTCCCTGTAACGCGTTTGAGTAATTTTAGAGGCTGAAGACGACCCCAAATCCTCCATCCGTGGAAGGGTTATTTCCGTGTATAGCTACACCAATAAAGGGGCCTCTAGTGTTCAAATAAGAAGTGGATTCTCGCTTAACAGAACCATCCTATCAGAAACGCAGATTATGTGAGAATAGAGGGTACAGCCTCATCTAATAACGGTCTTATATTAGAACACAACCTATCCTTAGAGCTATCTATGGTTTATGCGTATAGCGGGTGTTGTGTTTTAAATATGGAAATTGCTATCGGGTAATTAGTGAGGCAACCTTAACTCACGATAATGTGAAAGACCAGATCGGACTTCTCTAAATGAGAAAAAGCCGACGGCGATGAAGGAGATGAGGCAACCATGACATCCGTCGCAGAATTTCAATGGCTCGGCAGATGGGCGAATCCAAGCTCTTTCTATTTCTGTCCACCATCTTGGATCTCGAGTTTTACTGTTTGTATCAAGCTCAGAGCTCGTCTTGGTAATAAACCCTCATATTTATCAGCATTTTACTCGGACAACTCGGAGTCTGAGTTGATATGGACTTCACCTTTGCTCTCCAAAAAGCGCCTTTGGAAAGGAACCAAACTATCCTGTGAGATGTTTCTTAAACACTCTATCAGTATATCTAGCAGTATAGTTTAGTTGAAAAGTGGAAACTTGATGTTATGGGATGTGCCTGCCTCTGCTTGACTAAGAATTCTAAGGTTATATATATATCATGTACGATTTATTGTCTGGTCTCATCTGCTCTTCGTTTCTCGCACAAGCCCTTGGAGTCCGAATTCAGGTATGTTTGACACTCCTGATGCTCGCTGTCATCGATTGATCGGAAAAGCAGTTTATCAAGAATGGAGGCTATGGGCCTGGTAGATATTGTTACATTCCAATGGTATCACCACAATTTAATTTACATTCCAGCCCATTCTTATAAATTTACACCCCAAATTTTGCTTTCAAACCACCACCTTGCCGTAATTCATCCTTTCCAAATACTGGCAACGATCTGGCCTTCAATTCTTGTTCAATGATTTTCCATCTACCAACACTCTTCTCCTTGTCTACAATTGATAGTCTCTTGGGGTATACAGCAACATTAGGGAGGTCGAGGAGTTCTTCTTTCTGCGCAAGGGCATCCACAACTTTTTTGGGTTTGGGCGGGGTAATAAGAAGTGCTCGGAGAGTGTCGGCGGTGGAAAAGGACCTGAGTCTGGAGTCCGAAAGTCGTTTTCCTGTCAACTGGAAGACTCGCTTCAATACCTGGCATTTCGTTAGATTACGCTCAGCAGTTGCAGAATAGATGGCCACTTACAGCAAATTTGACTTCTGGATTAGCCAGGGAGACTTGAAGCCATTCCGGTTTCCAGGAAGCAATAACTTGATCCATAAACTTGTATACCGGCGCAGATATAATAGGTACTTCAGACTGATTAATAGCAGAAAGGGACTGCAAAATTTTGTCCGGTGTAGCTTCTCCTGTATACTCCAATTGTACTCCAGTTGAGGTAGGAATAATTTGGACATAGTCGGTGAGCTGTTCGTCATATGGTGCGAACTGCGAGACTGTCGACAGAGGCTTCCCAGCTTGTTGAACTGCATAAACCTCCACGATTGCCCGGTGAAGCATTCTTTCTATAGCTTCATTGTCTGTAACAGGCTCCGGAGGAGTGAACCCAATAAACCTGTATTGCTTCGGTAATTTCTCCCCAATTTCCTCTAATCCGTCCCAGGTATCTGCTGCCTCATATAGTGCAGAATTTGATGATTCTTCCACATCGATAGCCTCGTATTCGAGCTTCGCAGGTTTCAAGACTTCCATTTGCTGAAACCTCTGTCCAAGTGCTGGAACCAATGGCTTCTTCTTCTGTAGCGGCCTGGATTTAGGTCCTTCTAAATTATCATTCCGTATCTTTTCCTCCAAGTGTGCCTGGATTTGAGCCTTGAAATCCACCTCATTGCCGTCGGTCCCTTGCGCCTTGTGTTTTCTCCAACCGAGCACGAGTTGCTGCTGTACATATTCC
>Ga0247807_10000780_pt1 | contig 19679 bp, 20 predicted proteins | sample UWRJL074202C1_FD_179931 | JGI IMG/M metagenome (GOLD analysis project Ga0247807, IMG submission 179931) | Plant litter microbial communities from Arlington Agricultural Research Station in Wisconsin, United States - UWRJ-L074-202C-1 | ecosystem: Environmental > Terrestrial > Plant litter >...
GTTAAAGCTGGACAAGGTCCCTCACATATTAGCGCGATCATGACTAAGTAAAAGTGGGTACCATATCCATGATCACCACCGCAGAAAGACAGGAGCTCAAAATTTTGGAAGGTGTAAGAAAAGACCAGCACTAAGCCTCAACCACCTACGCCAATCGTTCTCGAATTGCTCGTGTACGCAAGGTTCGAGAGTCAGGGAGGTAGTGCCAATATCGATGAAGAGATTACAGCTGGAACGATGGAGTGGGCAGTTACTGTCTCCTCGCACGAGACCTTGTTGTCTACGGCAATGGAAACAGATACAGACTTTGGGTAATCGGAGATTACAGTCTAGCCAGACAATAGAGAGAGTCGAAGAAGAGGTCGATACTGAGCCCGAAGCACTCGTTCTTGATCCAAACCATCCTTCACCACCCCCTGAAGCTGCCCTTCGATCCGCGAAACTCGCAGCGCTGCATGCACGACTTGCACTCCCTAAGAAGCTTCCTCTACAAACTATGGCTCGAACACTTGTAGATCCAACCGCAGATCCGAACCCTCAATTCAATAACGTGCCATTGGCACAGGTGGGAGGCTCATTAATAAGTGCTTATGTCGCAGAATGGTTATTATGCCACTACCCACGACTCCCGATGATGGTTGTATTTGCCGCCAACTACGCATATCAAGGCCCTCCTACCCTCACCAAGATCGGAAAGGAATGGGGTGTGGAAACCGCTGCATATCCAGGCTCTGAAGTTGATCCAGGCTACCTCCAATTTAACAAAATGACCCCCGGCGCCCCCCTACCATCTCTAGGCGTGTCAACTCGTCCTGACTACCGCGATTTTTACAGGAGAGGAATTTCGAGTCGAAACGTGTACGATGATGAGTTTGGAGACCAAATAAAATTTCGAGACAATGACTCTGGAGAACCTATCAAGCAGCCAACAGATACTGCATATTCAAATTTTGTGAAAGCGGTTGTGGGCTCGATATACGTACACGCGGGTCGCAGCGCTGCAAGATCTTTCGTGCAGGCTCATATCTTATCCCGACATCTTGCCATTGACTCATTATTTCAATTCAAGAAGCCTGTTCAAGAACTAGCAAAGCTCTGCAAACGGGAGGATTTCGAATACCCGGTAGCGCGCATACTAAGTGAGACAGGACGACATTCACGCTCTCCAGTATTCGTAGTCGGGATATTCAGTGGTGCAGACAAATTAGGAGAAGGCGCTGCGCCAAATCTGATAGAAGCACGAGTACGAGCTTCGGTAGCGGCGCTGAAGGCATGGTATCTGTATAGTCCTGGGAATAATATGAGGGTACCAAGTGAGATGGAAGAGATGGGCGCGAAGCCGTGGAAGGCGGTGCACATTGATATTGGGGAAGTTTTACATTAATCTGTTTGTATGCTGCATAGCGGTTGGGAGCTGTAAAGCGATTCGATTATAAAAACAGGAGGAAAGCTATGTGGATATAGATGGGTTATATGCCATGGGAATCTTCTTGATAAAAGAAATAGGAGGACGCGGTTGGCTTACATGCCGGCGGCGATGTATTATTGAGATCTCCTTGTGTCATTAAGCATGGGAGCTGAGATATAGCTCATGGAGTATGTGTGGATAGCTGTGTAGAACTATGGGAATCATGTGTAGAAACCTGACCCTCTCCAACAACATTTTTTCGAGTATGATTTAGACCCATCGCTTGCCTTGTAATCCGTGAACAGAATGCAATTTTTATACTCAGCATATTCTAAGCAGTGTTGCGGTGGTCGTAGATCTATATCTTAGAACGTTATCTGGGCTGATTATTATATAATTGGCGGTAAGTTTGACCTACGTAGCTAGCAACAGCTCTACAGTACAAGTTAATCACAATTCAAAGAGTTCTTCACAAGCTCACAATCACAGCTTCTAGTCAAACAACTATTGGCAGAAGAGTATATTTATTTTGCCATTTTATAGTACATCCATGATGCTTTCTTCCATCCAAGCCCAGCAACGTAACGCCATCTTGCCATATATGTAGCCCCGATTGTAGCTATGCAAAAGCCTCCTAAACAGATTTTGTGTGATCCTATCCAGTAAAATACCAGCAACTTGGAAAGAGCCGCAAACGCCGGAAATGCAGAGTCATTCGATTAAAGAGATGTAGGGGTATCTTCTTACGCCTGCATTTGTAACCAATCTCCTATCATGCATCCGTCTTTACATCAGCCTTCTTGGCAGGGGGGGCATCGCTGGCATCATCCTCGCGAGCACGCTTCTTGTCGTTGATTTCTGAGGAATTAGCTTCCTTGTTATTATCCTTCTCGACAACAGGCTTGGCATCAACTGTCTCATCTTTTGCACCGTTGGCACCTGAATGATCCCTGTCGTTGGTACGAGGCCCTCGATCATCGCGGTCACGACGTCCTCCACGGCCTCTTCCTCTTTCACCCCCTTTGCCACGGTTGTCTTTAAATCCATTCGCACGATCATTCTCTCTGCGCTTCTTCCAGTCATCAGGATCACGGTCTCCACGATCGCCCCGGTCACCTACAACGCAATATCAGTATACTTGTACTTGAAGCTGTGGGGGACCTGTGAGAAGACTTACCTCGCTCACGTCGATCACCTCGTCCACGATTGTCCCGATCTCCGCCACCTCCTCGACCTCCTCGACCCCTGCCACGTCCACGTCCACGGCCTGGAATGTAGGATGGGCTGGGCTTGACTTTACCATCGTTTATATCTTGCAGCTTTTGGTCGCAGTACTCTTTTTTGCTTGTGACCTTGAGAACATGTTCCCCCTTCCAAAGTGGCTTTGGACTAGTCTACTGTTAGCGATCATCTATCAATATCAAGCAGGTCTGCGATTCTACGCATCCGACCTATGAGTGAAGAGACTTACTCTAGTGCCAAGAAAGCCTGGGAGTTCTCTGGAGTATCAAATTCGACAAATACAGACCCCTTAAAGAGCCTTGTGTCAGTACGACGAAGACGAACGGCTGCGACTCCCGTGTAGGGCTTAAAAAACTCTTCGATATCGAACTGAGATCCTTTAACCTCGTCACCTAGAAGAAGTCAGTCAAGATGACTTCGAAAGTCTAAGAGTAGAGATGTTCCATACCGAACCCTTTAACATAAATAGATCTAGCATCGATGCGGTCCTGATCCTCAGCAATTGTGGGATCATAAGCAGACTTGCGGGAGACCTTCTCTTCCCCATCATCACCAGTTATGTTAAGATAAGTACTAGACTTCAGCGCGATCACAACATCCTCTCGGGATGTGAAGCGCTTCATACGACCAAAGCTGAGAATAGTTTTGAGAGGAACAGGCTTGTTATCAGCGCCTCCGGTCTCTCCCAAAAGGAACTTATCCTGTCGAAGATTGGAGTCATTGAAGTAGAATTCAACCTTGCAAAATATGAGTAAATGTCTCAAGTAAGTGGAATTAAAGAATGTACCTGATTCTTGATCTCAACATGGTCCTTGCTTTCTGGAAGAATACTCGGGTCATATTTTCTGTTTTTTGAGTAGTCTTCATCTTCCTGTGCAGATGTCTTCAGAACACCAGCTAGGTCACCCTCCTCATAAGTCTTCGAGTAGGGCTTCTTCTTCGGCTCTGTGGAAGCAGCCTCGGATTTGGTGTCTTCAGGCTTAGTTTCGACCGCCTTGGACTCGTCGCTTAGTTCTCCTTTGACAGCATCCCCCATTTTGACCTCAGGAACTTCCTCCGTCTTAGTGGTAATATCCTCGACCTTTGCTTCAGACATTTTGGCAGCTGTAAAATGAGTCAGTCGGCGTCAAGCTTTGCAACTGCGGTGCTGTTGAAAGAGCGATTGATTCATGCGCAAGTGTGGCTTGACACTTCTAACAAGATAGAACATACCTAGTTTTGCCAAAGTAGCTTCAATTGAGTTTTTAGGGAGGCTGCGTTCTTTGCGCTGAAGAATTTGTTGTTCGAACGAGGGACCGAACATCAAGCTCTGGTGGGGTTTGAGAAAAACAGAATCTGGGAGGCGGTCGGGAAGACCGCTAGTGCCCGCGCCAAGTACAGAGACCTCGAAATGTTCGAGTACCTTGACTGGATTTATATTTGAAGCCTGAACGTCTCTATATCATTCAATCCTTCAGCCATGACACGTAAAAGATTTCATGGCCTGAAGAAGGTCGTATGTATTCTATCTTCTCTCGCAAGGCAGTACTGAATTGCTAATATTATCCCGCATGTAGAAAGTCCGCGCTTCCTGGAACAAATACAACCTCTATAACCTCACGCGATTGAGATCACCTCCATGGCATGCAGCAACCTTCTACCAGCAAAAGTGGCTTGCAAAATCAACAACTAGGGCATATCATGGCGAACAGATACGGGAAGGTCAATGGCAAAAGATGTTTAGGTCAAGGTTGTCGGCAGTTGTACCCATGGATCATAAGTACCTGGCAGAAAATGATGGTTCGGAACACGCAGCTGGACGAGGCTCTGGAAAGGAGAGACCATTAGACATGGACGAGATAAGATTTGGAAGAAACCAGATTCCCTGGCTGAACATGACATACGCTCCCGTAGAGAGACGGCTCGATATGGCGGTATGGAGAGCATTGTTTGCTAGTAGTGCTAGACAGGCCAGACAATTTTGTACACATGGAATGGTGAAAGTCAATGGACAAGTGGTAAGCACTGCAAAATGGAGGGTATGGACTGAACAGGCTAACAGATATATAGATGCCATATGCTGGATATCTTCTAAATCCAGGAGATATGTTTCAAGTCGAGCCAGATAGTGTGCTCTTCGCAACCGGTGCTCGGAAGGAATCAGCGCAGATAAAGTCCGGTAGAAAAGTCCGTATGAAGCGAGCTAAAGTGAATAAGAGGTTGCGCCTTCCACAGCCACTGCCGGCGTTACGAGAAAGACGCAAAAAGACTGGCGAAATGACAGAAGTTGACGGGGAAGCGGCGATTGAAAAGAACTCGGAAAACCTCCAAGAGTTTCGAGAGCAGAGACTAGAGACAATAGATGAATTTCTCGTCACAGTACTCGAAGAATTCGAGCGTGGTAAATCTAAGCTCGGTGCCAAAAGGAAGCAGGACCTCCGTGCACTTCTCAAAGACGCTCGAGCAGTCCGCGCACGCATCAACCGAAAATCCGAAGAGGAACTCACCGAGGATCTTAAGAACCTTTCCTCCCGTTTTTGGCTCATCCGCGCAGCCACCAAACAGGAAACAAAACCCGATGCTACCAAGCGATCTCTCAGTGTCTACGCGCTCAAAAAGCAACAAGCCCTTGATGACATAAAGAAGCAAGCGCTTCTCGAAGCCATGATTCAAATTGAGGATAACCGGGTGGATCCATCCAAACCATATGCTACGCCTTGGCAACCAAGACCATATATGTCACCATTTGCTTTCATTCCAAGGTATCTGGAGGTCCATCATGCGATTTGCTCAGCTGTCTATCTGAGACATCCTGTGGCAAGACCTGGACTAGCAGAGGTTCCTACGCCATTTGCTGCAGAAACGCAACAATTAGCTTTTACGTGGTATTTGAGGAGGAGATAGATGTATAATATTAGATGGTGTGAGATTGGTGTATTTATATTTTGAGATTTGAAATGTACAATGTACAATTGAGTCTCCCCATCATAGTTCTTCATGTCCATCTCACTCCTTGGTTTGGGAATTAATGCACCTGATTCTTCATATTCCACATTTCATATTCTACATTCCATGTTTTATATTCAAGTTTGCAAGCCCTCTCCTGATCGTAAGAAAATCTAAACTTTTCTGGAAGCTAAGGCTGCAAGAGCACGATGACAAATTTGGTAGGGGTGAAGCACGAGTTGTGAACATATGGCAGAGCTGTGTTGTATCAAGAATTTCAATTCCAAGAATCTATTTGGTTCCACCATCCTGGTTCTGTAATACAAAATTCCTCTCCATCTATAATCTAACAGCCTCCTACAATTTAGCCTTTGGCGCTTCTAGTGTAGGCATTAGGATGTCCCTAATATCACCCGCTGCTTCGTTGAGGTAAAAGCTCATACGCTCACTTCCTAGGCCCTTAGAAACAACGTTGAATTGAAGACTGCAAGTACTGTTAGCTATGGCTTCTTCTACCTCTCTATCCACAAATCCATAAAGGAGTGAATATATGGAGGGGAAGGGACAGATTTCTTACCTATTCTCATTAATCATGTAAGCTATTCCCCAGCCATCATCAACAACCTGACTCCATCCGTACCCATTGAAATATTCCGAGCTTAATTGGGAACTCGAAATGCGCCATGTGCTTGAATATGTGAACGCTGGATCTTTGTAAATCGCCGGCAGTTCCTCTCCTGGCGCAAGGAGCTTCTTAAGTCCGAAAAGATGACGATCGACACCCTTACCATCTGAAGCAGCGGTGATATATTCTACGTGTGCTTTCACAGCGGCATGGAACAGCTTAGCGGTGTCTTCAGGGGAGGTAGAAGCATCCGAGGCTGCTTTACAGAAAGCAACGGATTCATCAGAAACCGTACGGCAAGTTTCCGTGCGACCTTGCTGGAAACGACGGGTTGCGGCCGATTCATAAGTAGGGCGATTCTTGCCATACATTTTGAAGTAGGCGAGTTGGATAACCATCTGTACGAAGGCATCTGGTGAGCACTTGAACTTCTTAATTAGTCCTTTGCCGTAACCTTGGTAAGCTTGTACACGAAGCTCATGGGCGCCGATAACCTCTGTAAAGTCTTTCGTGGCGCGTTCAATCTCAGCTTGCACTTCTTTGTTGACGTGGAACTTTATGACTGTGGGATCGGGTAGACTGGAACGGACCGAGGGATCCGAGAAGTCAAGTTTGTTATTAAATATGACATCGTTGACATAGTCATTCAACCGTTGGGTCGGGGTACCATCCATCATGGAGTGTTCACCCATGAAACCAGCAGTGCCATTGTCATTGATGATGAATTGGAGAGGCTTGTCGTTCCAGCGGTTTGCTCCGTCTCCATGCCAATATTGATGTGCTCTCTCCTCTAAGGTGACTGGAGCGGCGTCGTCTAAGCAAACAACAAAAGAAGCAGACTCAATTTCCTTGAGGGCTTTGGCATTGGAAGAATGTGCTTTTAAAAGAACTTCCCGGGCATCGGTCCAAACGTCGCGGTTCTCGCTGGTCAAAATACCGACCGCGGGGGCTTTTTCGGCTTTTTCATAGACTTTTCTAAACTGCGCCTCTAGTTCCGAGGTATTCAATTGCTTTCCATCTATCTCATGGAGCACCTTGAAGAATTGGTTTTTGCGAATGACTAAAATATGCGGGTTTTCGGAAGGGTTATAGTTGACGGGGTAGTCGGCGGGTTTAGCTGGCATTCTAGAGCAATTGAACATGTATTTATAACTGTCCATAGAGATAGGAAGCTTCTTCATGTACTCGGGCTCTAGTGTGCCTTGATCTACTTGCTTTTTGAAATCTAGCACTGACGTGCTAACGGCTGCAGCTCGGGTGGCAGGGTCACGCCGCCGGCGGTCATCTCTGTAGCTATAAAAGTAGCTCACATATGGCACCACAGGATCGCGGTAAGTCAAGTATGCAGCTTCGTTCCACCAATCGTATATCCAGTTCTTGTGCTTGGGGTCTTCACGGCGAGCTATTAGCTTTTCTTGAAGCTTGCTGCCAATGCCGCCAGGTTTTATGAATTCCTGCACAGCTTTTGTGGATTCCTTCAGCTCTGACTCTGAGAGTAATGGATGGAGAGATTTCAAATATCTTGCAGCAGTCTCCTCGAGAGTTGGAACTGGTAATTTGGGGAGGGAATCTTCGAAGCGAAGCATAGCTCCTTTAGAGGCATCCTCTTTGTAGCCTAGAGGAGTGTCAACTGTGTCCAAAGCGGTTTTGTTGCATTTAGGGACATACCTGCTGGCAGAGCAGAGCTACTGCTCCGAGCATTTGCTGGTGCCATTCCGACGCTCTAGAGAAGCTGGTCAGTAAACATAAGGTAAAGCTTAGATGAGTTGGCCTACTCTTGATAGTCTGGTGGTCTGGAAGCTACTTCTGAGGACCGACTGTTGCGTACGACCCTTTGCAAGCACTTTCAACATCCCAAATGTGTTTTCTGAGAAGATTAGAAGAAGGCGGATTTGCAGATATAATTATTGTGCCTGGGGCCTTATTTCACAAGCCGCGGGCTATACGTGGTGTCAGAGACGGTTGATTGGATGAACGAGACGTTGGTGGGAGTTGCTATGGATTTAGGTGTTGCTTCCGAGGCAAAACGACCTCGGCTCGGGAGAAGTGCTGGGCTGCCGACTTGAGACGACGACGTCCGTGGATCAAATGACTCGCGGGCAGATTTCGGTTTGGCACGAGGTTAGGCCAAAACATGTATAGCTTCGTAGGTATCCATTTAATTTGGTGAACGATTATGCTTATGGCTTTGCAAATTGGTGGTGACCTTCGTGGCCTCAACCCAAACAATCAGATATCAGTTCTGGCGGCATGTGAAGTCTCCTTTGGGCCGGGCCATATTCCCGGGTGCAAGAATTGAACCCAAATTATTTGAGCTGTATCTTATATAGCAAGTAAAACTTCTTGGAGGGGTTTAAGTATTTTGGTCACGAAGGTCTGTCGCTGGTAAAATCGCATTATTGGCTATCTCAAAAGGACCAGGTAGACAGAATAGAGCTGGTACTTGGCACAGATCGAAAAACATCCCTATGTGTAGAGCGATAATTTAAATAAGCTCGATTTATTGTGTCTCCAAATACACTTCTACAGCTTACGCGTGAAATTAACGGCATTAAGAATCTGTAGAGCAGTGTCAAGTCACAAAATCGTATACCTGTTAAGCGTGATAATGTACTCCTGATTTCTAGACGATTGTCCGAGGAAAAGCCGGGCCCAGCGAGGGTCATCTGCGAGAGAGACGCACCAGGGGATATTCCGAGACATGACATTACCAGACAGTCTGACAGTGTTAAGCTAAAGAACACCACAAGCATCGTACGGGCTGAGATAGCGAACTACCGCACTATTTGCAACAATGAACCTGAGGATATAGGTATTACATTACAGCCAAGTCGGCGTCTACTGGTACCAAGATTACTTGAACTGGTAACACTCGGCCTTGGAAAATTGTCATTATATTACGTTGAACTATTGTCAACATATAGATCGAACACTCTTGTATTACCATAAACTGCTAGAATAATAATAGATTTTGGGAGCACGGTTCTGATTCTGCATCTCTAAAGTGAATGGCTACTTTCTCGGATCATTTGGCACACCGAAACTATATATGACCATTCCGCTCTATACTCACCGCTAAGAACTCGGGCTTTGTTCTTCTTATGACTTCACGATTACTGTTTTGACTCGATATCTATTCCAGAGTTTAAATTTATTTGACTTTTGGCACGATCAGTGGCTTTGAAAGTTGAGGCTAAATGATGTTTCTCGACTTTGCATGCCTGTGGCTGCTTATCATCACCTACGGATTCAAAGAAATACGCGCGCAAAGACATCCACACGACGATTTGCGGTCGACAGTTCTAGCTTACATTTGGCGTAAAGTCGATATAACTCCAAGTATACTATTTAATGATTTACTCAAAGCGTAAGTTGAATTTCGGGACCACATATTGGTATGACTAGATATCAGTTATATCTACTGGTATGGTGACACTACTAACTCGTTGTGGAAGATGCAGGTCTCCAACATCCCGAATGGCCAATGACAAGGGCCGAGGATGGTGTTGTGCAGCCAATAAAATTAGAGTGAACAGGTTTTGTTGCATCATCTGCTTTTTCTGGTTTATCGCGTCAGACTCCAGTTACCCTTGTAAGATCTAGATTGTGCGAGCTCGAACCCCCGATAGAGATACGCAACATACGTTGCAATTTTCATGATGAAGTAGATGATCATGCCAGGTCGAGCACTGCGATAACCACTCTACGATAGGGAACAAACTCTCGTCTTGCGTTGCCATTGGATGGTAATAGTTTGACTGGACTTGAAGGCGTCACTATCGACAGCAGCGACCGACACAGATGCGCAACAAAGTCTTGCGTGTTGTTTTGACTGGCCAGCCGTGTAGTAGGGACGATGCAGTACGATGTGCAACAAAACATCGGAAGAGTTGCCATGTGTGAAAATTCAGGATTACGGGCTGAATCTGATTGGAGCGAAGAGGTGGTTAACTTCCTCGTATTACTCCCAAGTGCTCGTAATGCAACAAAAGCGAGTTCGTGAATCTGACTGGACAACATACCGGCATTCGTGTCACACAACAGAAAGCCGCGTACTCAAATAGCTATGGCTGGCTGAGAGGAACGTAACAGACCTTAGTAGGCGGTTACTTGCGGAGGAAAGCAGCTAGTCTACTTACTCCCTGTAACGAACAATTAATAAACTCAGCATCGAAAGAAAAGTTAATGTAGTGAGAATTTGTGTAAACCATTGATGGACCGGCATGCGTAAGATTACCTAGCTTAAGCGCATTTCTTGTGGTTGCAACAAACACTTTAAGTTTAGCATATGATAGACTGATATTGTTACCAGGATTACAAGAGACCATGTATCTGAATAGCAAGCATGACGCGAGTCTCACTAGTTTGAAGCACGAGTGGGCGAAGATCGTTGATCGTACTGTGTACGGATTCTTCTTGCCAACTGCTAGTGCATCGAAGTCTCGACACTCATGCAATGCAAAATAACACAACCCGAGCTTTTTATTTGTATTGATATTAATCATATCATCTCTTACGCTTGCTCTTCCTTGCCACTGACTTTTCCACCTTGCCTTTCTGCTTGCCTTTTGGCTTAGGTGAAGGGGTTCCTTCATCTTCTTCACCATCCTGTGTCTCTGTCTCTTCCTCTTCATCGCCCACAGTCTCATCATCAGCAGTTGTATCCTTGCTAGGCTGTCTAGATCTCGAAGAATCTGCTGCTGCTGCCCTTCCCATTGATCTATTTGTAGTTCTCCCTGATCTTGTGGCCTTACCAGGAGGTGAAGATCGTGCCGGAGTGTCCCTGGTGTCATCCGTATCATCTACAGTGCTTGCTCGTGTTTTGGTGGTAACAGTTTCACCTCTCTTTCGTTTCCTCCCTGTCGGCGCTGAGGCCTCTGAGTAAGAAGGCGACAAAGGCGCTTCATCACCAGTGCGTTTCCCTTTTTGGAACATATCGTGCGCCCATTCCTCTGGAAGCCTGAATTCTTCGTATTTGTCGCGCAGGTCGTCTTCCCACTCAAAAGTGTTCTCCCGCTCATCAATTATTTTCATATCGTACATGGTCTCTAGCTTTGCCCAGATACCTTGGATGGACGTATGCTTTTCAATACGAGGGTCATATCCATGGTTGCGTAGGTATTCAGACAATGCCACCATGCGGAAGTGCTTATGCATGCCTGAGAAGAGTTAGATACAACATAATTAGACAATTTGGGATTGGCTGACCATTTGGCTTCCACTTCATTAGTCCTTTGAAAAGTGATGATTCTTGTTCGTCTGTCCATGGATCCTTGAGCATGTCATACGCAGGTTCCTCGTCTTCGGCGGTAGGGGTATCAAGCTCCATAGCATCTTCATCTGCTACTGGAGTCTCTACTGCTGCCACGTTGGGCTTCGCTTTCTTTCGAGGGGGCATTCTGTTGTCTGATGATGGGATGATGTGAACTCGAAGGTGAACCCATTGCCATCCTATCAAAGATCAGGCCCTTTTTAGCTACGGGAGCATCCGCGATTTAGTGGGTACTACACTGTACTTACGTAAGCAGGCGCGTCAACCTTTGACAAGACGCGATAGCACATGAATGTAATTACCTATGGATTACAACGACACGGAATTAGGGTTAGCATTTGCAATCCCTGATCTCTATGGCCCGTCAAAATGGCTCTTGGATGTGCAAGATTCCTCTGCTTCGTTGTTCTCGAATTTAGAATTAGATGGTACGAATATCTCCAATTACAAAATGACAAAGTGCTTAACGTATGCCTAGATCTTGATCAGAAGCTGCCAGAGGTTGTAGAGCAGCTCAAAAACGATGAGAATTTCTTTCGCATTCCTGATTTTCACTTCATACCGCCCCAACACGAACCTGAACAAATTATTACCTCGAGTGTTGAAATACAGGATGGTAGCCTCTTGGAAGTGGATGATGATATATGGCTGATGCCGGAGGAAACGCCCATTAATTTTGCAAACTATCAGAGTTGGGACAGTTTCGATGATGCAAAGAATAAGAATCCAATCACGCCGTACATTACGGAAGCTGGGCCTTTGGTTTTTGACGCAGCCATAGGAGAACCTCTCGATAATCTGCGTCTTGGGAACGCCAACTGCCCAGTCGTGTCTGCTAAGCAATTTGCAACTTCAATTCACGCTCTGGGGCTGGGAAGAAGCTCGGTCTTGTTTACTTGGGATGACGAAAAGCGAAAATTTTGCCCAACTCTTTCCAGGATGAGACTCTCTGGTTATACCGCAGAATCCCTGGATGGGCTGCTTTCTCTCTTCATAGACTGTGGAAATATTACAAAGTATTTACAAGATTTTATCGACAAAGCCTATGTCAGAAGGAAGTCACCAGGTCAAATTGCATTAGCAGACGCTGTATCTACTATGCTAAGCACTGCTCAATCGTGCTTAAGCGAATCTGCATCCCAATACCAGAGCATTCTACAGCTTCAAGTTATATTCAAGCCAGCTCACTTCATTCTGACTTGTTTCGAGCGTATTGTCAAGAACACCGCGAGAACTCGCAGTGATGAATCGATGTTATCAACGATTTTTGAAGAAATACAACTCCAAGAACACAGAACAGATTCGCTAAAAGACATTCTCATTGAAATACTCTCTAGGGCATCTTTTCCGTGGCTGGAGTTCGTTTCCGAATGGCTAGGACTACAGCGTGAAAGTGGAGCGCCGCTGAGCAAGGCAGGCCAGGGAAAGAGCTTTGTGATGATTACTAACAAGGAGTGGGTTGACGAACAAGGCGCGGAACTTCAGGAAAAGGATTATGTTCTGGACTATGACAGAGTTCCATCTTTTGTCGCGCCCGAGGATGCTCGTGCGATGTTTGAGGTGGGCAAGAGCCTCCGATTTTTACGAGCCCATCATTCAAACCATCCATTAGCAAGAGCAGAGGTCGTAGCTTCTGCTAACCCCCCGTCCTTGGAATGGAAATTTTCTTGGGACGATATTATCGCTATAGAATCAAAGTCTTTGCAGTACGAAAAGGACTTGACAGATGTTATTCGACAGTATTCGAGGGGCACCTCAAGTTTCAAGAGCTTCGAAATGGATACCACCATAACAGATCTTGGTTACCAGCTTGAATTCTTTGGTAAGCCGGAGGAGGATATGCAGGCCCATGTGTTGGCCTCCATCAATACATTCAATCTACCGCCGTGTCCAGGCCCTGCCTTAGACCAACTTTCGACCGTAGTGAGGAGGTTTTTAACAAGTTCTTTTGATTGTGATGTAGAAAGCAAATCTGTATTCTCGCCGCCGATTTCTTTGGCGCCTATTCTTGCTTTCAATCCAGTCATCTCCGCCCAGGCCAGAATTGTTAATGGAACATGTATGAGGATGGTCTTCAAGTCTCACCATCTCCGGGAGCATTTATCCTTACAAAGGAGCTTTCATCTCCTTGGAAACGGTCTATTCTCCAGCAGGCTGTCACATGCACTCTTCGATCCAGATCTGGAAAGTGCAGAGAGGCACAGAGGTGTTGCACGTTCTGGAGGGGTCATGGGTTTGAGGCTAGGTGGCCGCGACACATGGCCGCCAGCAAGTTCCGAACTTCGCCTCGCCCTTATGGGGGTTCTCACTGATTCCTACGTATCGAATAAATCCCTTGTTCAAGCCCAAACTGGCACGTATCTCGAAAAGAGTCTCCCTGGCGATCTTAGTTTTGCAGTTCGAGACATGTCCGAAGAGGAAGTTTTAAAGTGCATGAATCCCGATTCAATTGAAGCCCTAGACTTTCTACGGTTATCTTATAAACCTCCTCCACCACTAGAGGCAGTCTTTACACCTATAATACTTTTCAAGTACGATCAACTATTCAAGCTACTACTACGAGTGATACGTATGCTCTACGTTATTTCAACTCTTTTCAGAAATGCAAGAGACAGGAATCCATCCGAGCAGAAGAATGATCCGATTATACAGAGGTTCCGAATTGAAGCTCAGCATTTCGTAACTAGCATATCAAGTTACTTCTTTGACACTGGTGTCGAATGTACTTGGAGGATCTTTGACCGAAAATTAGACGAAATCGAAGCTCGAATTAATAACGACAACGACAACATCATACTTGGTCAAAATGAGGGTCTGGATAAGTTGAGAGATTACCATGAGCATGTATTAGACCGCATTATGTCTGCTCTATTTCTTCGAAAACGGCAACAGCCTGTAATGCAACTCCTTGAGGAGATCTTTACGTTGATTCTGAAGTTCTCAAAGTATTCGAGTCAGGAATCGCCTAGAGGGCCAGGACAAATTGATACAGATGGCATAATTATAGAGCTATATGAGAAGTTTAGCAAGAAAGTTGGAGTCTTCGTCACTGTCTGCAGAGGTTTGAGTGAGAAGAAAGGAAATGCAAATAAAAAGTTTATGGATGAAACAATCAGCCAAGGGGGGCTCTTTGATGGGGATGATCTGGCGGAGGACAATTCAGTCGCTCATCTTCTTGGTAGGTTAGAGATGACGACCTATTATTCAAAGCGTAAGAAAATTCCGTAGATATGAAAGCAGTTCTGAAAATTCATGCCTTTTTCTCAGATCTACAGTTTCAACTTCTTGAAATCCAGTGATGGCTTCCGAAACCTTACGACTGTGGCTATGATAAGCTACAAATATGAAGTATGAGCGGATTCTTCTTCAGCCTTGTAGATTGTGAAGATGATGAAAGCTGGATAGCTAGTCACGTGTCTTGTAGAGGCCTCAGAGTCGTTAACACATTACAGCTCGACACGCTTGTAGAGCTCAACTACTATTCGACTGCTCTGGTATTTAGGATAGATCATCAAGTCCTTAGCTTATAATCTCCAGCTTCAATTCTTGTAGTGTCTCGTAGGTGAAGAGTTGTTACAATACTGTTGATTTCCTAGCGCGCCAAGACCAAAGCTCCACGCCGAGATACTGAACGTCACTCCAGCGTCTCGTAGAGTGTCGCAAACCACCACAACACATTCAGGTCAAGCCATTGACCTTCCCAAACATGCGCCGCACACTACGACAGCTCGCGGCCGTCAAGCCAGCGCGATATCTCGAAGCCGGGACCCCTACCGGACTGGCTGGTCTCCTTACCCACGCCTCACCGCGCTCTTCGCTCATCTACCTTTATTCTAGCACCCTCTCAAAGCTTTCAAAGTTCCCAGAGTCATCGCTATACAGACAATCTACGGAGGCGGTTACAAACCATAGACTGAATATTGTGAAAAGCGTGCTTCCGGAGGGGATTGAGAAGTACAGAGAGTATGTGAAGGCCTTTGTGGAGAAAAACCCCGATGTGATGACGAAAGGGAGGGAAGAGCTCGCAGCCGAAGGAATTGAATATCAGGGCCAGAGGTTTGAGGGAGAGGAATTCTTGGTGACGACGGTAGGGGAGGAGTACGATGAGATTGAAACGGAATGGGACGGAGAGGAGCAGAAGGTTGAATTGGAGGGAACGAGAACCGCGGCTGAGAGGAAGGGACAGGGTAGCATTGGGGACAAGAGACGTCCAAGTGGAAACGGTCCTGTAAAGCTAGATCCTGAGCCGCCCTTGACAGCTGATCAGTATGTATTCTTTGGTCTATAAGAGATGCAGTGCTAACGGATGACAGAATCGAGGAGATAGAAAGCAAGATTGGTGCTGGGCTTATTGAGGAGGTTATCCAGGTTGCAGAAGGAGAGTTGAGACTCGCTGATATCATGCTGCAATCGAAGGTGTACGTGCTCTCCTGAATTTGTGCAGCTCATACTAACAATAATCTCGCAGTTGGGAAGATCTAGAAGAAAAGCCTGCGGAGGGTCAGTGGACATATTTTGGCCGGAACCCTTAAGCGTCAATAGATGGCCAGTCTCCAAGAATAAGAATACTCGACATCGAGTTCAGATGTACAGTATAGAGTTTGTAAATAAAAGAATTCGCTGTCATGCATGACCCACTTCAGAAGGGCAGTTTCTTCCTTATGTGCCATTAATTATTCTTGCGTATGTTGCGTAAGTTTTACACTTTAAACAATGTAGCTGAGTTACACTCAAAAGATTAGTTCTATGGAGTATATCTGATCTACTACACAATCTGAGGTTTACATATAGCTAGCGTACACAATGTTTCATAACCTGATCTTGCATCTTGTTGCACACTCTGCAGCTCGAAACAGTGTTGGTATTCCTCTTATCTGCTACTCAAAACACGAAGACGGAACTGATAATTCTACCCGCGCATTCTCTAAATAAGACTCTTCCACACAACTCCCTTTTCGTGTAATGAGACCACATGAACTGTCCGTGTAGAGAATGCGGTGTAGTAACATATCGCTCTTCCCATCCCTCCTTCTCTCACCTCATCACAAATAAATCCCAAGTCTTTCAACATGTGGAAGAAGTAGTACTGTAGTGGGTTTCGCTTTTTAATATACAATTACTAGTCAACAAGATGATCATCCAAGCGAGTATACATGTTCAATGCTAGACTAACTTATTTTTCTCCGACATGTTTAAGAATACCAGCACAAACTGAAATAGATACGAAGAGACGAGACGCCTGGCGATAAAATATGTTCTTGAAATTACATGTGAATTTGATATACAGAGTATCTCGTTATAGTCTGATGGTAGGATTTAAGGGCTGTAAATTGTGATTGGTTCTGTCTGGTATATTCACTGTAGTACGGGGAATGGAACTTGCAAATATTGAACAACATATCACGATTGAAGCATCTTTAGAATTTGAGAATTATACATTGGATATCTTACTCAAGCCGAATTACATAAAAAACTCCCAAAATCATGGAGATATCGCTCTCATCAGTTTTAGGATGCGACATCAATCCAGAATGATCTTGGGTCCCCTCTACATTACTCTATTAAGCATCCTCGCTTAGAATAGGTAGTAGTACACACGCTTCCACGCAGGGTAACCAGCAATCTCAGCCTTAGTGGCGTTAATGAGGTCCCAGTTGACAGGTCGGCGTCCGGTGTCAACATCAATCTGGGAGGTCTTAAGCCATCCAGTGCGCTTCCAGGCGTAACCGCAGGCCCAGAAGAAGAGGACAACGGGAAGGGCAAGGTAAGACTTGAAGAAGTCCTCTGCAGTACCGATTTTGCCTTCGTTTCCGAGAGGGTAGAGAGCGGTCCAGAATTGAGCTACAAGAACGAGGAAGATAATGAGGAGACCGGCGTATGAACCGTAAACACCACCGGCAGCCCTGAATGGAATCTCATCAAGAGTATGGCCTTGATATGCCCATGCAGAGCGGAAACGGATGTGGGCGAGGCAGATTGATCCCCAGGTGAAGAGTGCGGCAAGACCTGAGAGGGCAAGGAGCCAATCGAATACGACTGGACCGCTGGCACTCAAGTTGATAAAGCCCAAAAGTCCAAATACCAAGATGAGGATGGTCGAGAATAGTGGGCGACCAGCCTTGTCGACGTAAGAAAAGATCTTGGGGGCATATCCTTGATCGGCAAGAGCAGTCAAGGTACGTGATCCTCCATAAACACCGGAGTTACCGATGGAGACAACGGAAACGAGAATGATAAAGTTCATGAAATCGGCGAACCTGGGGATACCACCGTATTTAGCGGCGAGAACGAAAGGACTGGCGTTGACATCGATCAAGGGGTTGGCACCAAGTAGATTGTCATCATTGGCGCTAACGAGCAGACCCACGAAGAGGAGACCAACGATGTAGAAGAGAGTGATACGCCAGAAAACCTGCTTGATAGCACCTGGAAGAGACTTGGCTGGGTTCTCAGACTCAGCGGCAGCAAGTCCAACCAACTCGGTACCGGAGAAAGCAAAGGCAGCAGTGACAAACACAGAGCAGACACCCTTGAAGCCATTCTTGAAAGGTTGTGGGTCATACCAGAGTCTGGCTCCCCAGTACTCGTCATAACGGCCACTTGATGGGCCACCTCCGAGAACGAAGATCAGACCAATAAGCATGAAGACGACAACAGCAGCTAGCTTCAAAACGGATGACCAGAATTCTTCTTCCGCATAGCCAAGAGCACCAAAGACGTTGATGATGACGATGAAACCAAGGAAGACAGTGATCCAGACGGCAACGTTTATCTCGGAATTCCACCATTGTGCGGTAAGTGCAGCTACGACGAGTTCGAGAGGTAATACGATGGCCCATTGGAAAACGTAGTTCCATCCCATGGCGAAGCCCCATGATGGATCGATAAAGCGGATAGAGTAGGTGTAGAAACCTCCAGAAACAGGGTACATGACAGCGAGTTCTCCAAGAGCGTAGACTGATTTAATGATTAGTGCAGGTACTTTGAGTATAGATGCTACTCCGCAACTTACCGACGTTAAAGATCATGAAACCCATGATCGAGAAATCAAGTAAAAGAGCTCCTGGTCCCTATCCGAATATTAGTATCTTGGATGACAGATCACATCAAAGGGTGTAGCTTACACCTCTGGACAAGGCACTTCCAGAACCAACAAAGAAACCAGCACCGATGGAGCCTCCGATGGCAATCATCTGCAAGTGGCGACTCTTCATGGTCTTGTTGAGAACCTCTCCGTGCATATCTGTAGTGGTGCGGCGCTTGAAAGACTCTGGGGTACAACCCATACGAGTCCAGAGCCCAAGCTTCTCATGCTCATGGGTGACAACATCGCCCTCGCCAGAGTTGGAGTCGCTGACATCTGTAGCATACTTCTTTTCGGACGGAGGAAGCACGCCGTCTTTGTGGTGGTCTAGGTCCGCCATGTCGAAGATTGGCTTTCGATACCTTGTGGATAGGTGAAGAAGAAGCTGAGGGGGGGTTGCGCCGGATATCCTCGCCTGGTGGTCAACTAGAGAGAACAAAACCGTAGACTTAACGACGGGACTCCAAGTCATCCTTATACTTTACGACGCGCCCAACATCCTAGGAACCTTCCTAGGAAGCGACACCAGCCCGGCCGCATGATAGCCAACATCGGGCCAAGCTGTTCTGTTTGGGGACTACGCCAAGGGGGCCTAGGAGAGACACAACCTTCTGGAAGATCCATCGAAGGAGTGTTGTTCAATCAACGAGACTGTGGTTATCTGTGCCAACCAATGCCAAGTGGCGTAGTGCACCTTTTCCCCGTGCGAGAACGAAAGTACGTTTGACGGAAAGGTAATCACCAGGAAATCGCCAGGGCATCAGCAAGTGGAGTTGGGACCGCTCTCCGCGACGCTCGCCCACCCCAAGTGGAGCTTTGTTAGCAAGAGACTAACAGAGCTTCTTTGAATTGCGCCAACTTTTGCCCAGCGTGCCCAGAGTGCCAATGGGATAGCCAGTCTTGGTTGCTGTTTTACACGCCTATACTGGCAGGTGGCAAGCCGTGGGGTGGTGTAAATACTCTTGGGGCTCGTTAGAATCTCTTGGTTTTTGTCTTGTTTTGCTTGGAACTATCTTGGGCCCACGGTGTCACCGGCCAGGCCGTCCCAACGCGTATTCCACGATACTAGAGCATGCGATGCACATAGCGGAAATCAAACTTGCGCTCTGGCTTCGATAGTTGC
>Ga0247807_10000781_pt1 | contig 19676 bp, 15 predicted proteins | sample UWRJL074202C1_FD_179931 | JGI IMG/M metagenome (GOLD analysis project Ga0247807, IMG submission 179931) | Plant litter microbial communities from Arlington Agricultural Research Station in Wisconsin, United States - UWRJ-L074-202C-1 | ecosystem: Environmental > Terrestrial > Plant litter >...
CTCATATCAACCGGTACAGGCGTATTTGAAACGGTTGTTGTCCCATTACCTAGTTGACCTTCAGTATTGCGGCCCCAACAGTATGCTTTGCCTTCGGTTGTTATCACACAAGAGTCCCAATCGGCAGCATACAGTGAACTTATAGTTTTTCCAGATAAAGCACCAGAGGTTGCAATGGCAACAGGTACTAGCGACCCATTGTTATTGCCAGTACCTAGTTGTCCTTCGTCACCGGTTCCCCAACAATATGCTGTGTTGTCGGTGGTAAGGGCACAGGTGTGACTATAACCTGGTGCGATAGTTTTAATATTCTTTCCAGCTAACACTCCTGAAGTGTTTACGGCTACTGGTACATTTGATTGTGCGGAACTGTTATTACCAAGCTTTCCACTATTCTCCCCCCAACAGTATGCCTTGTCGTCAGAAGCAATTACACAAGCATGGTATTTCGTAATAGAAATAGTCTTAACGGTTTTACCGGCTAATACTCCAGCGGTCGATACAGCAACAGGGACGTTTGATTGTATTGTCGAGTCATTACCTAGTTGACCACGAGCATTATATCCCCAACAATATGGTTGGTCATCAGAGGCGACAGCACAGCCGTTAATATATCCTGCATCTACTGTTTTAATAGTTTTCCCAGCTAATACGCCAGTCCTATCAACTGCTATTGGTACGAGCGAGCGTGCCGTTGCACTTGTTCCTAGTTGTCCATAGGTATTGTCACCCCAACAGTACACTAAATTGTCAGATGCCAGTACACAGGTATGTTCAGACCCTGTGGTGATAGATTTAATTGTTTTACCGGCCAGTGCACCTGTTGTTGTTACCGGAACTGGAACTTGCGATAGCGTTTGTGTACCATTACCCAGTTGACCTGCAGTATTATTGCCCCAACAATATGCCTGTTGATCGTAAATTCCACACGAGTGGTTCCAACCGGCGGCTACTTGAGACAGTTGTTTATAGCCAGCTGCAAAATTAGTACCTGTGAACGTCACCGTTTGCCCACCTGACGTTGGCCCGCCCGTAGGAGACAATGCATCAATGGTCATGAGGGCATTCTGATAGGTTAAACCATTGACGCTGGTCGCAATTTGACCGTATTCATCCTCTACTGTTACATCTACGGAACCGGCAGTCGATGAAGCTGGACTAATAACCGTTATTGTCGTGCTATTTATAAAAGTAACCGGTGTGACATCGTTTGCTCCGAATTTTACTTTTGTAGCTGCAGTAAAGCCAGTTCCATTAATCGTGATGACGTCTCCGCCTACCTTCGGAGCCTTATTCGGAGAAATTGAACTTAGTGATGGACCGGATGAATAAGTATAGCTATTGTCCGCCGCGACTGACGTGGCATCATATCGAGCCACACTTGTACTCGTTACGCCCGCTGCATGGGCAGGTATAGTGCCAGTGAGTGAAGTGTTACTGACTCGCTGGACGTTCGTAGCTGCATTACCACCAATAGTTATAGTAGGGTCGGCTGAAACAACTGGACTAATTGGCGCAGGAACAGTAGTCGCCGTCGTCGAGCCGTTTCCTAATTGGCCATTTCCACCATTACCCCAACAATACCCTTTGTTGCTGGACGTCACAGCACAAGCAAATGTCACTCCAATATTTATACCTTTGATAGATTTATTTGCTAACGCCCCAGAAGTAACTACTGCGGTGGGCACGTTGATATTAGCGCTCGTGCCTATTCCTAGCTGACCGCTAGTATTTGCACCCCAACAGTATGCTTTATGGTCTGTTGCAATTGCACAAGAGCCATTACCGCCAAGCCCTAGCTGCCTAATCGTTTTTAGAGAAAATGCGCCTGAAGTTGTTACTGCAGTCGGAATACTGACACTTCCATTAGCGCCATTACCAATTTGGCCTACACCACCATTACCCCAACAATATACCTGATCGTCAGATGCTATTACACACACATGGCTAAGGCCCGAGGAAATTGTTTTTAAGGTTTTGCCCGCAAGCGCACCTGTCTTGACAACTGCTATCGGGTTATATGAAAGGTTTGTGTTTCCTGTTCCAAGTTGGCCTAATGTATTTATACCCCAACAATACGCCTGATCGTCAGATGCAATCACACAGGTATGTGATTCACCGGCCGATATATTCTTTATTGTTTTTCCTACTAAAGCACCTGTCGTCACTACTTTTACTGGGACGTTTGAATCGCCAGTTGAACCCGTACCAAGCTGACCACTTGAATTTAACCCCCAACAATAAGCTAGGTCATCAGAAGCAATGACACAGGTGTGATTCTCACCAGCTGATACATCTTTAATTGTTTTATTAGCAAGTTGCAATGCCTTACTGACCGCCACTGGTGCTAGCTGATTAGAACTGGCTGCATTACCTGTTTGACCATTAGTGCCAATTCCCCAACAATACGCCTGATCATCAGATGCAATAACACAAGTATGGCTACCACCGACAGATATTTGTTTTATAGTCTTACCTACAAGGGCGCCTGTCTTAGTAACTGCCACCGGCACAGATGATTGTATAGTCGTTCCATTACCAAGTCGTGAGCCTAGACCCCAACAATACGCGTCGCCAGCGTAAATTCCGCAGGCAAACGACGAACCCGCACTGACTTGAGTCATATCTTTAATACCAACTGTAAAGTTGGTACCAGAAACGGTAATAGTACCGCCCCCTGTTACAGGGCCACTATTTGGCGATACACTGGAAATTGTCATCGGACTTTCGGTGTAAATATAGAATACGGAAGAAGTCTGCTCACCGAAACTATTTTCAACAATAATTTCAGCTTGTATTGCCGATGTTTGAGAAGGCGTTGTAAGTGTAATTGTTGTACTATCAACAAGCGTAAACCCACTAGTATACACATCATCAAAGCGAACTTTAGTATCCGCATTAAAATTTGTACCCGTGATTGTAACGGTGTCGCCACCTGCTATAGAGCCTGTATTTGGAGAGATCGATATCGGCGAAATTGGTGGTAGGTATTCATAACTGTTTGAAGCTGTGACTGACTGAGCGTCATATTGAGATACTACAACGTTTTTCATTCCAGTCGTATTTATAGGAGTAATAGCAGAAAGTACGGTTGGTGATGTAATTTGCAGGTTACTCGCCTGAACTCCTCCAATGATCATTTGAGGGCCACTTTTTATCATTCCTGCAGCTGCCACTGGGATAAGAGAACCAGAAGTAATAGAGCCTGTACCGAGCTGGCCAGAACCATTCGTACCCCAACAGTAAATTTGATTATCAGAAGCAACTACGCAGGAATTGCCTGGTCCGCTCGAAACTGTCAAAACAGATAAGCTGCTTAATACCCCTGTTTTAGAAACAGGCACTGGAGGGTTTACAAATGTAGCCGTCGAATTATCACCTCGCTGACCCCCTGTTCCTCCTCCCCAGCAGTATGCTTGATTATCTGAAGCCACAAGGCAAGTTGTAATGTTCTTTGCTGATATTTCTAATATTCTTTTACCAGCCAACGTCCCTGTCAACTCTACCGCAACGGGCACAGACGAATTAGCCGTAGAAGTTCGACCTAGATAGAATCCGACGCCCCAACAATACACTAAGCCATCGTCGGTCAACGCACAATTATAAGCTTGCCCGGTTGTTACTGATACGGCTACCTTGTCGACCATTGCTCCTGACATGGTTACGGCAACCGGCACTAATGAGTTAGTTGTTGTTCCATTACCAAGTTCACCGTTCGTGTTTCGGCCCCAACAAAAAACCTCACCAGTAGTTGCTGTGGCACAACTGAAATATAATCCTGTCGAAATAGAGTTTAATGTTTTACCAACTAATACACCCGTGTCCGTTACAGCCACCGGAATATTAGAGTTTGCAGTTAATCCATTACCCAGTTGGCCGGTTGCATTTGCTCCCCAACAGTATGCTTTTCCATCTGTCGTCACAACACATGTTGTATCACTATTTGTAGAAACCGATGCAATAGTTTTACCGGCAAGTACACCGGTCATAGAAACCTCTACTGGAACCAGTGATCGCGTCGTAGAGTTATTGCCTAATTGGCCAGCATTATTTGTTCCCCAGCAGTATAGTTTTCCTTCGCTCGTAAGCGCACACACATGTCCCGCTCCGGCGCTTAAGGTTTTAATCGTTTTCGTTGCTAGCACTCCGCTTGTATCGACTGGTACAGGTGTAAGTGATGTAACGTTCGTACCGTCACCCAGTTGGCCATTTGCGTTAGTACCCCAACAATATGCTGCACCATCATATAAGCCACAGCTAGATACACTAGATGTTACTACCTGGGTTGCTTGTTTCTTTCCAGCTGTGAAGCCGGAGCCACTCACTGTTATTGCTTGATTTCCCGATATAGGGCCTTTGTTGGGTGTAATGCTTGAAAAGGTCGGCGCACTGTCACGGAAAGTCAGTCCAACAGTCGCATTTATCCGTTGTCCATCGGCGTTTATGACTGTAATACGTTTCGTACCAGCCACGCTCGCGGTGGTAGTAAGCGTAAGCGTTTGGGCGTCGACAAAAGTAGCAATTGCCGTAACACCATTGATCTCAACCTGTGAGTTGCTTTCAAAACCAGAACCCGTCAACGTTACCGAGTCACCACCAACAACTGATACAGATGCGGGGACGACACTATCAACGACCGGCGCAGCAAGCGCCTGGGTAGGGTTTGCAAAAATACTGACCGCAAGAACGCTGAGTACGAAGAAGAATGCAGAAGTAACTGCTTCTTTTGTCGTTTTCCAGTACCCATGTTTTATATTCTCTATCACCGTAGCCTATCTATTAGTTTTATGCCCTGATCGTTTCCTTGCTTACTTCAATCGTTCAAGCGCAGCCCTGGCGGCTACATTCTCTGGGTCTTGTGACAAAATCGCTTCGTAGGTCTTTTTCGCGTTCGTTGTATCTTCGGCTTGTTCGTAAGCAACCGCAAGAAGTTGTTGAAGTTGCGTGTTGTTAGGTAATTCTTCAAGACCTGATTTATACGTTGCAATCGCATCTTGAGGCTTGTTTTTGCTATACAGCTGAACGTTTGCTAGGTTTGCATACGCATTGAGCGATTTAGGACTAAGTTCGATAGATTTCTTATAAGTTTCTATCGCTTTGTCTGCTTGGCCAAGGTCACGATAGGTGTTTGCAAGATTATTTAGTACAACAGCATCTTTAGTATCAAGCTTTGAAGCTTCTTCGTATTGCCTCTTGGCACCTTCTAAGTCACCTGTAGCGTAGAGTGCTACTCCATAACTCTTACGCACACTGGCGTCCTTGGGTGATTTTTCAACCGCCTCTTTAAGTTCGGGAAGTTTCTGTTGGTATTCTAAACCAATCGCAGTCTGCTTAACTTCAGCTGGTTGGTTTCGAGACATGATTGCAAGCGTTACCGTTACTGCTACAAACAAGAAAATAACACCAATAATGATGAGACTTATAATCTTATTTTTCTCAGCCCATGTTACTGCTGATTTCACTATGCTACTAATATTTTCAAAAAGCACTCGCAGTGCACGGGAAACACTATTCCCTTGTGAATTTTTTACCTTCATATACCCCCAATATATTGCCATTATAATAACAAAAACCGTAACCCTTTTCAAGGGGTTACGGTTGTAGATAAAACCTGTTTCCTCAGGCTAAATCAAGTTAGGCTTTTCCACCCTGGTTCAAAACAGATTTTCCAATCACATTGCCGTTGTTGCTTACTTCATAAATGACAACTTCGCCTGTACCGATTTCAAGTTCATGTACGTTATTGTCATCAACTTCATCCAAGTGCTTCATTAACGCTCGGAGTGAATTGCCATGTGCTGCGACGATAATATTCTTGCCAGCCTTAAGGTCTTCAAGAATATGCTCCTCATAATATGGAAGGACGCGGGCGTGCACATCTTTTAATGTCTCACCATTCGGTACAGGGTGATCCCAATTACGACGAAGTTTTGTAAATTCCTCATCACCAATTTGGTCTTTAATTTCCCATTTATTCTTTGCCTGATAATCACCGTAGTGTCGTTCATCTAACGCGTTATGTTGAACGGTCTCCAAGTCAGTGTGACTTAAAGCATTCTTTATTTCTTCAAGTGTTTGGTGAGTGCGGCTTAACGACGAAGTATGTGCCTTATGGAGCGTAATGTCACGCAGATGCTCTGCGGCCTTGCGAGCCTCAGCTTTTCCTTGTTCCGTTAATGAGACATCTTCTTGACCCGTCCAAAGGCCAAGGGCGTTCCATTCAGATTGTCCGTGTCGTACTAAAACTAAATATGCCATTATTATCCTCGCTTTAATGCATTACGGCCAGCGAATACGGCGCTTTCGCCAAGCTCTTCTTCGATACGAAGCAGTTCATTGTATTTCGCCACGCGGTCGGTTCGTGACAGACTTCCCGTTTTAATTTGCCCAGTGTTTAAACCAACTGCCAAGTGGGCAATGGTTGTGTCTTCTGTTTCACCTGAACGGTGTGACATTACCGCAGTCCAGCCTGCATCGTGGGCCATTTTTACTGCTGCGATTGTTTCAGTTAATGAGCCTATTTGGTTTACTTTAACAAGAATTGAGTTGGCGGCCTTTTCTTCAATACCGCGCTTCAAAAATTCTGTATTCGTAACAAGCAAGTCGTCACCAACTAACTGTACTGAATCGCCCAGTTCGGTGGTAAGCGTTACCCAACCAGCCCAGTCATCTTCAGCTAAGCCATCTTCGATTGAACGAATTGGGAAACGGCTCACTAAGTCTTTGTAAAAGTCTGTCATTTCAGTACTAGTAAGCTTTTTACCTTCAGTGTTAAGGACATATAGGCCATCTTCGAGGAGTTCTGAACTCGCTACATCGAGTGCTAATACAACATCTTCACCAAGGGTGTAACCAGCTTTTGCGGTCGCTGCTGCAATCAGTTCAAGTGCTTCGGCGTTACCATTCTTAACAGCTGGCGCGTAGCCACCTTCGTCGCCAACAGTTGTTCCATAGCCTTTGTCGTGAAGTACCTTACCAAGTGCTCGGAAGATCTCAGCACCAATTTGAATACAGTGGCTGAAGCTTGCTGCTCCTACTGGCATAATCATAAATTCTTGAATGTCAGTACTGCCGGCAGCATGTTTACCGCCATTAATAATGTTCATCATAGGCAATGGCAGCGTAAATTCAGTATTGCCAGCTAGGTTTGCTACGTAACGATACAACGGAAGTTTTTGTTCCAAAGCAGCTGCCTTGGCAACCGCAAGCGAAACTGCCAAAATAGCGTTCGCACCAAAACGTGCCTTGTTAGGTGTGCCATCGAGGTCAATCATAATCTGATCGATGCCCGCTTGGTCGGTAACGTCTTTACCAACTAATGCTTCATTAATTTCGGTATTAACAAACGTTACCGCTTTCAATACACCTTTACCACCATAGGCTTGGTCGCCATCGCGAAGCTCAATTGCTTCGTGTGAACCAGTACTTGCACCAGAGGGTACAGCAGCCCGGCCAAGCGTGCCGTCTTCTAAAATAACATCAGCTTCAACAGTAGGATTACCCCGGCTATCTAAAATTTGGCGAGCTTTAATAGTAGAAATATTCATTGAGTTCTCCTTTTTAACAACCTTCTTATTATACGCCGATTGTGAGGAGATGCGAAAATTGATGATGAAATAATTCTCTAAGAATAGACATTCAAAGAAGTAACAATCGCCTTCTTTGTCCACTTGCCATCAACGAGACAAGCCGGAATATCTTCTTCGTTGACAAACTTCATAGTCACTCCGTCGGTTGAGACTTTATATACCCAACCACCTTCCTGCTTTTCTTCGGCGTTGATAATTTGAGCGAAGGCATCTTCTCCTTCGATAATAATCCACTGGAGTGGCAAGTAAACTGGTAATGAAATCATGAAATCTCCTGGCTAGCTATTTCTTCTAGTATACGCATATGCTTACGATATCCCAAGGTATGTCTGTATACTGGGTATATGAATATTTATACAGATTGGATTCAAACAACTGGCGTTGCGATCGCCTTTATTTTTCTTGGTGGTATTATCACCTATATTGTGGGGACAAAAATCTTAGGAGCAATTACTCGACAAATTGTCCGTGGGCACCTTCGCAACTCTCCTAAAAAGGATGTTGAAAAACGTCAAAACACCTTAGCTAACCTTGTAACCGGTATTTGGCGCATATTAGTATCCGTCACTACCTTCGTCGCAATTTTTAAACAATTCTTCCCAGCCGTCGACTTATCGCCACTTTTTGCTGGTGCTGGAATTATTGGTATCGCCGTTGCATTTGGTTCACAAGCCCTGGTTAAAGACTTTCTAACTGGTATCTTTATTATTACCGAAAACCAGTACCGCGTTGGTGATTACGTTACCATCAACGACGCCGACGGCCGTGTGGAATACATAGGAACCCGTTCAACAGTCATTCGTGATGACAGCGGTAATGTCCATTACCTTCCTAATGGTTCAATCATCCATGTAGTGAATAAAACCATGGGCTTCAGTAAGGTGAACTTCTCAATTATGCTCGATGCTTCTACTGACCTCGACAGTGCAATTAGCGTTATCAACCAAGTTGGTGATGCTCTTGCTGAAAGCAGTAAGTGGAAAGATAAAATTCTCAGTCCGCCGCAGTTTAGTTCAATCGGTACCTTCACCGGAAGTTCTGTCGAAGTGACTATTTCCGGTAAAACTCAACCTTCCGACCAATGGTCAGTTACGGCAGAAATGCGCAAGCGCCTCATTAATGCGTTCGAGAAACACGATATTAAACTCGCCTAATGATCGAAGCTATTCTTAAGTACATTTCCGAGCATAAATTTGTAAGCCTAGCGGCCTACTTTTCGGTATTTATGTTACTCATTGTGGCGTTCGTTGAGTTAACCGAAGAGGTATTTGAGGGTGAAACATTATTGTACGATGAAGCCATCCTTAATGGCATCAATAGCTTTTCAACGCCATTCTTTGATACTTTTTTCGTTATTATTACGCAGCTAGGTGGTGTTTTTGGTATCATCGCTCTTACGACCATACTGCTTGTAATCCTTTTGCGTCGCAAGTTGTATCAGAAAGCACTTATTGTCGGTGCCACCGTGGCTGGTGCAGCAGTGCTGAATATCGTCTTGAAACTTATATTTGAACGAACTCGACCCGATTTATGGGAACAGTTGGTGGTTGAAACGAGCTTTTCATTCCCAAGTGGACACTCGATGATTACAGCCGCCTTAGGCCTATCACTCATATTTATCTGCTGGAACACTCGGTATCGCTGGTTAGCAGTAGTGCTGGGCAGTTCATTTATTATTGTGATTGGTTTTTCACGCTTATATCTAGGCGTCCATTACCCAACTGATGTTCTCGCCGGATGGGTAGTAAGCGCCGCCTGGCTATCAACGGTTGTGACGATTGTAAACGTAAACTTACTACGTAAACGTACCGCTAAATAAAATATACCCACCACTATGATGGGTATATTTTGGATTGACGGTTCTATTAGAACATGTCAGGCTTTGATTTCACAATTCCACCAGCGAGTGCTTCAGCACCACCAGAGATTTGAACCAAGGCATCATTTTCTAATTGGTAAGCTTTTTCGAAGTTACCAGCTTTGTATTCAACTGCTGCTTGGTTAAGCAAGTCTTCGTGAGCACTTAAGGCTTCATAAAGAGTGTCAGTTGGTACGCTTGGGATTACACTGTTAAATACAGTTGCAACCTTACGTAGTTCAGCCCGTAGCGCAGTTAATGCAGTTGCCTGAGCCATTGTGTCACCATCAGCTACTGCTTTTGCGTAGTTGTTTGATTGTGCAATGTGTTCAACAAATGGTGTTGTAATGGCATCTTGGGCATCTTTGCCATAAATACTACCAACAGCAGTTGCAATGGCTACTGCGTTAGCAGTTTGAGCTGCCTTAGCACCATCAATTTTCTGTTGTGATTCGCCATCAACAATATTTCGTGTTACGACTAGACTTGATGTCACGTGTTCACGAAGCATATTGTTTAATGAAACACGAAGGTCTGCTTGTTTAGTTGATTGTTGTGTCATTGCTGATTCATTTGAATTCATGTCGTCCATGTTGTTTCCAATCATGTATCCACCGAATAACCCGAGGCCAAGTGCAACCAACACGGCTACAAAGGCGACTATCTTAGATGTATTATTTTCCATATATTCTCCTAATTGATTTGTTTACTGTCAAACAATACCAGCTATTCAGCTATGGAAGTGTAAGATAGCTTACAGACGATTTTTCTACGACAAATACTAAGATGATTCATTCTGTAATATACTGATATAACTATGGAAAATAAGTTTAAACAATCCGGCAAGGCACACGTCAAAGTATTTTGGAAAACAGGAATAATTCTTAGTATCGTACTGAGTATTTTAGGCACGCTTATTTTCAACTTAATTTTAAATAATTAACTTATTTATACAAGTGTCAGTATTTCAGCCTTCATTGTGTCTGTATTAAAGACGGCCACCGTCGGAAGCCACGTTTTACTACGTGGAATTGAAAATGCAGTTGAGCCTGGATTGATAATTATTGTACGTCCACTTTCTTCAATTCGTGGTTTATGGGTATGTCCTAAAAACACTACGTCGTAACTGTCGCTCTCACGTATTTTTCTAAGGGTTGGTGCATGATGGCCATGATATATTGCACCAGAAATATTGTTAAAAGATAGTTCAAAAATACCTTCACGAATGTCACAATGTGAAAATAAATTATTTGCTGACATAAAATTGGCAATTGCAAGATCGTTATTGCCAAGGACGCCTTTAACCGATAAATTTAATATCCGTGTTTGTTCAGCGAAGTATGTCAGCGTTTCGGGTGATTTCCAGTCGCCACAGTGAATAATAAGCTCAACGCCTACTGACAGAAAGGCTTTAAGAGCCTTGTCGATAGTCGCTATCTTATCGTGGGTATCAGAAATAACACCAATAACCATACGTTAGGCGTTTATCCAATTCTTCACATTCTCAAGTGAAATATTAAGTCGGTTAGAAAAATCTTCGACTCCTATGTGCAGGTTTACTACGTCAGAATAATTCGTACTAAAGTTATGATGGTCTTCAAACCAACCATCGAGTTTATCTAACTGGGTATACCCTTTGGCTTTATAGAGCTTTTCTATAAAGTCCCGGTCTAAATCCATGCTAATCACATACGGTTCATAGCCATTTTCATTCAACCATTTTTTAGCTTTTTCCCATTGCCTATCGATACTAGCATCGTAAATAAATGAGCGGTTTAAGGCAAGCAATTGTTCAAGTCGGCTATCACGGAGCGCTTCATAGTGAGCAAGTTCAACTTCACCACTATCTTCAGCTATTTCCGTACGCAGCGTGTCGTTATTAAATATAGGCAATCCCAGGTTCCAGCCGAGGTGATGAGCTATCGGAGTTTTTGAACTTCCGGGTACACCAGCAAACATAATGACAAACTTCCTCATGTTGTTTTAGTATAGCAAAAAAAGAAAACCCTGAGAGCGCCGATTGAAATACTACTATTTCGGCGCTCTCGGGGTTTGAATGTCGTCAACGACGCACTGCTTTTGGACGATTCGCTTCACGCCGGATCATGGCAATTCGATATACAGCATACGCACCGTACACCAACAGAAGGTTGTTACCAATCGTCCAGATATTTACAACTGGAATGATGTTAGCCGCGTCATCTAAAAGTGAGAGCGGCGCGCCACCAATGCCGAGCACTCTCAGGGTCGCAGCTGCGGAGGTTGCTATTGTTCTAAATTTAGTTGTTTCATCTTTATTCAAGACGAAGCGGCGAGCCGCCTCAAACCAGCCGACTCTGCGCTGATAGATTACAGACATACCATCACCTACTCTCAATTGTGAACAGCGAATTTTTCAGTTACATCGAACGATATGCAAGAGTGTACTCTTTTTAAAATGCAAGTCAATGTTATTTACAAAAAGTAAATTTAATTATAAATACATGTTTGCATAATTAAAAAACGATGATACTATAATTTCCATATATTCACATTCCTGGATATGTACCTATCGATTCAAGTAGAAAGAAGACGTGTCTGATGTCAATTCAGCAAAAAATCACCTATTTTTCGATAGGTGGTATCCTCCTGTACTGTTGGGCGTTATTCTCTACGGAAGTGCTTCTTCCGAGCTTGACGCGTATCGCTGCACTGTTCGTCGCAATCATCGTGCTTTTGACTCTGTACGTCATTACGGTGGTGGTCGCAGTAAAGATGAACCGCAAACGAAACGGAAAAGACGGACTTGCTGTAGCGCTTGCAATAGTGGCTGCGTGTGTGTTCGCATCATTCTTCGCAACTACATTCGTTTTGGACTCAGGTATTGGCGCAGGGTTGCGCGAACAGCCCGGCTTGGCTTTCTTGCCAGAAGGAAACCTTTTGGTTGCGGGCGGCCGTGCGGGCTGGACGCTTTTTGTGTTGTCGACGACCATCGTCGTTTGCCTGCTTTGGGACAAGTTGAAGGCGTTCAAAAAGCCTTCAATCGTACAAGTCTCCAATCCATCCAACCGCACGCTCGAACAACCGAAGCTCCCAGTGAGAGACGAACCCAAGCCTTACACACAGCACGCCATGTCGCGAGACACAGATACTGGCGATCTTTTCGGATCTATGTCCTAGTAGTACCGAGTTGCAGAAGGCAGCGTGATAAGCGAAACAAGTCATCACGCTGCCTTCTGCTCAACGCATCTGCTTGAATCGATAGCCTTCAACCTTATTATTCAAAATAAGTCATCTTACTTCGGTAGGATATATTATTTTGGATATCATCGTTGACATGCGCGCAAATAGAGTATATATTAGCAAAAAAATTATTTAGCTGGTGGGCGGCCCTAATTAATATTCAGCCGGGAGGCATTGTATGAATAATTATAGACACCCAGAAAATAATAATATTGAAGCGCTTTTTGGTGATGTTATTTCAGATTCAAATCAAGATTATTCAACCGAAAAACGCCCAAAAAATAGAAACTATTCCTCAAGTAGAACTCTTGGCGGTGTCGTCTTTAGCGTTCTCGCAACAGGTACAGCCGCATTAGGAATTGGAGTATATAACTACACGAGCGGCATTACAAACGCCTTAGCACTCAAAGCTGAGACTCAAGGATCCGTCACCGATGCGGGCAAAGCCGAAATTCTGGAAGTGAGTATGGACATGCCCCCTATTACACTTGCCACAGCTGAAACGAAAGTCACTGGTACAAAGGTGGCATTTGAACAAAAACTAACGGGCCTTTTTGACCTATCTCTCGGGTCAAATACTGTCACTCGGGATGCAAACGTTGAAACGTTAATTACGGTTGATCCGGGTAAAGTAAATATTAGCTTTGATAGCGAGAAAAAGGCATTAACTTTCTCAGCGCTTGAAACCGCTCTCTCTACCAAAGTTGATATTCCTACTGGCGAAGCACGGACTGTTGATAAAACCGGTAGTGTCGCTATGTTACCAGCCGAATGGCTTACGAAGGTATCTGAAGCTATAGATGGTACCTTCGGCACCGATAATTCTAAAGTGCCTATTGTTCGCGAGATGGCAGCTGGCACGTTAAACATCAACGAAGGTCTTGAAAAATACGCAGATCTTAATATCGTGACTCAAGTCGATAAGGAATGTACTCCTCTGATTCCTCAAGAAGTGGAAGATTTTAATGAACAGCTCAAGGATAATATTCGAGTTGCAGTCAAAGGACAACTCCTCGACGCAGAAGCAACCTCAAACGACGTCGCATCTGCACTCATGGACATGCCATTAAGCGACGTGCAGAAACTGGTTGAAAATTCGACCGTTGAGATTCCAGAAGATTTCACTATTGGCCCAGACCAGGAAAACATTACAAAGCTCGAAGATTATAAAAAATCAAAATTTTTCACCTCTACACTTGATACTGAAAAGGCTATGGCCTGTGGTGTAAGTAAAGATGCTAAGTTGTCGTTGGTCGAAGAAGGAAATGAGTAATGTTTGAAGCTCCTCGACCCCCTGAAGGTATTCCTGAAGACGCGATGCTTATTGAAGGCAAGTGGATTTCAAGTGACCACGACAATAAAGTAATTGTGCATGAAGAAGTCAACCATGACGACAGCCGATACTTACAACCAGAAACGCAGTCGTACTACCCGCCTTCAACCCCAAGGTCTGAAGCTAGTTTTGAATTGAAAATCGTAGGTAATGCACCACTAAGCGATTTAGTGCGCATTGCACAGCCACATACACCACCCCATCAGCAACAACGTGAATACCCTCAATATTTTCCCCAACAGCCAATCTACGATCCAGCACCGACCGTTCCGGCATATAGCTATCCTGATAGGAACCAGTATCAACCAGCTACACCTGCAAGTTCAATGATGACCGAACCTATGTCACCTATGCCCAACCACTCAGCGGCTGCGTTCAACAGCGTGCAAGACAGAAGCACGCCTGCATACATTAGTGCAATCGAGACAAATCAAGATGAGTATGAAGCAGTTACTCCGCTGAGAACTTCAAAACGTATGGTAGCAATTGGCGCGTTGGTTACCGTGGCGCTCGTATCAGGGCCAACTATCCAAGCTTCTAATAGCGGAGAAGCGGCGGTTGAAGTATGTGCTAAGAACGGTATTACCGACATCCTGGGAAATCCGAGATGCTTCACTACTGAATTCTTTAAAGAGTTTAATGCAATAAACTTATTTAAATTCATTCCGGAGCAAAATAATGACTGAAAAAATTAATAACCAAAATTCGAATGAACGCCGCTATGTAGGTGTGAAGACTAATTTAACGTTAGAAGAATATTTGAGTGGAAAGCAACCGGTTCAACCTACTCAGCAGCCTCATTATCCTCAGCAGCCACCACAGTATCGTCAGCCCCAGTATCCACAGCAACACTTCCCTCAGCCTATACAACAGGAGCAGCCTGTTCAAGCTCCGGAAATACAGCCGGTACAAAAGCCATTCACTAAAGCAAACCGTACATTCGTACGAGCTGCCTTAGTCGTGGCCGGTGTTGGTGTGGTTGCTGGTGGAGGGTATGCGGCTAATATTGGAAATGTTCAAGAAGTTGTAGCCTCAATTGGTCAAAATTCTAATCAACAGAACAGCTTAGAAATTACTCCGCTTGAAACATTGGGCGAAAAAAGCCTTTCTCCAGACCAATGCAAAGACCCAAATGCGGTTCTGATGGTAGCAACAGTCAGCGGTAGTCTGCCGTTAGTGCCGCTGCTCGCCTCAACTGAGAATCCTACGCCAACTAAAGTAAGCCCTTACTTAAACGAGAAAAACAAAAATAGCCTCCCTCGCGACCAACAACAAAAATTTTCAAACTTTATTACTGAGAGTCAGTACCCCGAAGCAACATTAAATAATATTCCTCTCGCTTTAGCGATCTGCGAACCAACTGGTGCTAATGCCATTACCGAACAAGACGGAGCCTTAACCATTAATCGTTCGGCGTTAGAAGTAAGTTTTGAAGATCCAAACGGTTTGTTTCAAACAAATATCAATGCCGTACTGCAAGTTGAAGGTGTAGATAAAGAAGATGTCGATGTAAACCCTAACAAGGGTGAGTTTATGACCCTTCCTAACCCGGCAAATAATATGTTCCTCAGCCCAAGCGCCGATGAAGTCTATAATAAATCAATTACCGATATGATGGCGAGTATGCAAACACCTCAGCAGCTTCAAGTTATTCTTGCATCAATGGAAGTAGGTGCAATTCAGCAACTTGATAATGTCGTCGATGGTCATGACAACATACAATATCCAGAAAACGCTACCACATTACAGCAAGCTATCGATAAAGCGCTGGTTAAACGGCTCGTAGGCGATGCTAAGGTCTCCCCTATTTTTACTGGAAACTATGGCGTGCAAATGGATGTACCAAAAGACCCGAACACTAAGCAGCCAATCACCAACAATGACCCTACAAGTGGTGCAAGCCCGTTAAAAGGCATCGATCCGACCCAAAAATTTAATATCTCAAGCATTGATATTCAGTACGGCGCAATTACCCCTCCTGAAGTTCAAGAAGAGCCCGAACCAACTCCGACAATAACAAATGAACCACAAGCAATTGAAGGACAATAAAGGATAGATCTATGAGTGAATTTGACGAAACTAGATTAATGACCGGAGAAATTCCCCGTTTCTCTCCACACGACATCCAAGACAATAACAGTTCTGACGTCATTGAAGTCGACGTCAATGTTGATGATTTGACGATTGAAGATATGTGGCAGTTTAACGAACCTATCTCTGAAGACGCCATTGCCGCAAGTGCAGTGCGTGATGAGCTCATTCGTGGTCGCTATGACCATGCGACATCGACCGTTGAAAGTATTAGCCAGTTTGCAGAAACAGCTCGTGACAAAATTATTGACGCGGCTCGCGCTAATATCCAAGAAACTCAACAAGAATTCGCCGAATGGTACGAAGAACAAGAGAACGCAAAGAGAATCAATATCGCAGCAATTGAAGAGCAATTTAATCGTAATGTCGAGAAGGCCTCATTTGCCATAAATGCTCGTATCGAGAATCGTAATACGGTTATTGAGAATGTCGGTATATTAGACGAAAGCATCAAACGAGCAGTTGCGAATCTCAATCGCGAAATTGAAGGTGGTGTTAAGGCTCAAACGAAACATGAAGCGAGGCGAAGTGTTGCAGTTCGAGTAATTAATGCACTCGTAGATGAATACACTCACAAACAATTTTCTCTCGACGAAGCTCGACAACACCTAGAAAAATACAACCTTGCTTTATTTAATAGCGAGCAGCGAAGTGAAGAGCTGATTGATGAAGAAAATGAATTGAAAGCAGAAGAACGTACAGAACGCGAAAAACACGCCGCACCGCTTATTCAAAAAATAAGAGTTCAATTTGGCATCGATCCATCCTTATCAGAAAAAGAACTGTCTGAAGACACTCAAAATGCCTTTAGTCGCATCAGGAAGGATGTACGGTCTCAGGCCTTGAGCGAAATTTTAGGAAAGATTATTGAAGTTAATGAAAAACAAAAACATGCCAAACGCAGCATAGCAAATAACACAAGCTTGGCCGAATCCGCCGAGCTAGAGATTGCACGCCTCGAGGAAAGGCTAAAGGAAATTCCGGTTCGAATTGATGAGGAACGTCAGAAATTAGCATTTGAACTCGAAAAAGTTTCTCAAGAGCTTGAAATTCACAGTTCTGATGCTGGACGAGTCATTGAAACATTTGACGCTATTAGCCGCGGCGATATTACCGAAGTTGCTCGCGATGCTATTCCAGTTGTACTACGCCCTGTTTGGACAAATGTACGTGCCGTACAGAATGCTTTAAGCCGGGACACCCAAATTGATGAACTGCCTGAGCCTGATTTTGATACAAACATCTTGTTACCTCTCAGGGATGACAGCTTTAGCGAGCCCTACAACGTATCAGATATTCGCGGTGGGTTAGAAACATTGCAGAATCATGAGGAAGAAATAGAGTTGGTTGCTCATTTTAATCAATCAACAGCTTTTTTGGGAAAAATCGGTAGAAAGCTACTACAGGCTGGCTCTCAATTGCATTATCGAGTGAGTAAAGACGAAACGCAACACGAAAGTTAATACATGGGATTATTTCGAACCCAACAGGAACAACCCTTAGCGAGCACGGCTACCAACACGGGAGAACAAGCTAAGATACGTCCAATATCAGGGATAGACAGCATTGCATTGTCTTATTCGAAATTGCCCAAAAATGAGATAACTCCTATTCATATACAGCACTTTAAGGCAGCACGAAACGTCTTATGGGAAGCAGTAAATAAGTATAATGAGAACATATACGGTGTTCTCAACGAACCAAGAGTCAGTGAATATAGACACAAACAAGTAACCCACGACTTTTACAGAGTTGTTGAAAGTGCTCGCACCCTCGACTTCCCTACTGCTGCTCTTGAGCCAATAAGCATGGAGTTTATTGATGTATCACTGGATTACGACAAGAACCTTGCTCCTCATGAGCGGCAGGCTGTCGTTGATATGGGGCTTGCTATTGGGCACCATAAAGTACGGGACGCGAAAGTTCGCCATATTGCCAGCCACCACTTAAGTACTCTCGAGTCAGCCCGCAAAAAAACATTTTCCGAGGCTCAACTTTCAAAAGTACTCATGGCCGAGGAGATGCTGAGCGAACTTGGGGTTACAATTGACGCTGAACATATTCCATCTGTAGCAGCGGTTGTTGCCGAATACGGCAAAGAAAAAGCACGCAAGACAGCTATAACCGGTGCGGCTGCTTTAATATCCACTAGCATTCTTGCGCCAAGTATGGCCCAAGCTAGCCCTGAGCCTAATGTCAGTGCCGCGGCCACCTCTGTTGGTCAAACTCAAAATAACCTTTCTAATGAAATCTCAAATAGCGTTTCTGTTTCATTGGGTACACCTGTTCAAAATAATGAATCAATACTCACTATTGGCATGCCTACGGAGCCAACAAAAGGCCCAACATCTCTTAACGTTTCAGCACCCACCGAAGCTGTAGGCTCTGCTCTTAATTTAAAAATAGCTGTGGCCGCAGGAGCAACCGCAGCTCCAGAGCAATCTATAGTACCAGTTACGGCAACGCCTCAAGCTCCAACGTCAGAAATAGCCGATCCGACATTAATTGCCATAGATACCCAAGCGAAAGCTCCTGAACAATCAATTATTAACGTTTCTCAACCCGCACCTGAAGCTGAGGCTCAAACAAAAAAAGAAACTGTTATTGATACCCATAATATTGGCGTACCTGAAGCACCGTACGCTGAAGATGGAACTCCCGTCCCCACTGACCCGGTTGCTATTGTAGCCGAGAAAGAAAGTGAAGTTCCTAAATTAACCGATAAAACCGCTACTCCAGAGCAACTGGCTATACAAACCATCATTGAAAAGATCAATACCGATGGCGATACGTCGATGGCGGCAGCAATTATTCTTAAAACGTTCCACAATAAAGACCAGATTGCGACGAGTTATAAGAACGGCGAACCAGTGTACGAAGTGACTAACCCGACGCTTGTCAAAAATGTTACCGACCTTAGAGGCGCCTTTACTACCCTCATTTCCGCGCGCGGCCATGCTGACGTAAATTATGTAAACACCACATTAATTGCCTATGCAGCTTTCGAGGCTGCTGCTAACGACCAAAGTGTGCTCAGCTCTCCCGATGTTCAGCAATTAATTGCAGGTGTAAAGCGCCCTGATGACGAGTATCTTGGGAAATTATACGACCAGTATGTAGGCAAGGCGAAGGAGGCACTATCGGCCGACCGTGGTGCCTTAGTTGCCGGTATTAACGAGCAGTACTTACCTCAAATTGAATCTTTATATACCTATATTTTATTGGCCAATATTTCCGATACTGAACAAGAAACTCAAATTCAAGCTATTAAAGATGCAGAGGCGGCAGCTGCAGCCGCTGCAGCCGCGGAAGCTAACAAAGGAAATTACGCCACTACACCCGAAGCTGAGGCGTTTAAAAACCTTATCGACCGCGAACAAGACCCGGCAAAAAAACGTACCTTCATGGCAATGAATTACTTAATGGCAAACGCTGGCTTAAATGCCCACCAAGCTGCCGGTATTATTGGTAACATGTTAGTTGAATCTGCGGGCACAATGGATCCAACTATTAAACAATTCGGCGGTGGGCCTGGACGTGGAATGGTGCAATGGGAAGCTGGACGCTTTATTGCGTTGCAAAA
>Ga0247807_10000782_pt1 | contig 19631 bp, 16 predicted proteins | sample UWRJL074202C1_FD_179931 | JGI IMG/M metagenome (GOLD analysis project Ga0247807, IMG submission 179931) | Plant litter microbial communities from Arlington Agricultural Research Station in Wisconsin, United States - UWRJ-L074-202C-1 | ecosystem: Environmental > Terrestrial > Plant litter >...
CGGGTACGCCGTCGGGTAACTTTTACGGTGCAGCTTTACCGACTACAGGACAAATATTACTGCAAGTAGCTTAGATTTTACCCCGCAGGTTGGGGAAGTGCGGTAAGCCACGGTGACGATGACGTTCTGTCGAGCTTGCTTTTCTACTTTCCAAGCAACTCTAATGCTCAACTTCTACAGTCTAGGGGCGTTCTGGGCATCTGGGCATCTGGGCAGCCAGAACATCCGGTATCAGGCCAGGAGTGCAATTCTTCATAAGGAAGATAGAGGAGAATATTCCTATACAGCATCCACCATACTATTGGACCAAATCGAACGAGGGCAAAGGGGCTACGGAACGTTGTAGAGCATCACCAGGCCCGCCATTCTAAACCTGGTGTTCGTTCTACAGATCTCCCTGGTTCTCTGATTTAGCTTGGTCTTGGTTGGGGTCGCTCCCAGCAATCCCAACTTTCGGCCCTTTTCTTCACCCGTCACCGATGATGTATAGTCTAGCAAAGAAGCACACCTCCAATTCCGCCTTGCCAAGGTGAACATTAGAACTCCTGCTGCTTCAATTGAGCTCATATCTTTTTAAGCGTTACGTAATTACATCTTTTCACCACAATCACGCTACTCTTCCTGGTTCCGTTCGTATCCTTTGCCTCCCACATCGTCTGGGTATAGTCCTTTCCTGCCACGACCTGTTCAATTACCAAGTGAACACCGTCCACTCTCATATATATATATACACCATGTCCAGGGCTTTCCTGGCGTGAAATCGCATTCATGCATCACTTCGTTGAAAGAATATTATCTCGTAGATCTCGCGCTAATCGTTCCCCATGCATCTGGACTATGCCGTCCACTTTGCCATCCCGCATCAACGCTTTCCTGACTGATATGGCGAGATTGAGTTGGAGGTGGGAAATTCCCCATCGCACCCAATGAATCAACACCTCCTGCACTCTGTGGGCTTATCCCACTACTTTTGAATGGATTTCGGTTACCTATCGCTGGAGCTGACATTGGTCCTGGGGTGAGGCTCTGTGGTTGCTGTGTATCTAGTGCTGGAGGTTGTGGCACATTCTGACCCTGGTCCTGTTGTACTTGCTGTAATGGAGTAGGTGCTAGTTGAGGATAATTATACAAATCAAGAATACTATGCTTATCAGGCCGTGATTGTTGCATTTGAGGACGGGTCTGCTGGCGGAACTGTTCTGGCATTTGCTGGGCTTGCATTTGTGGCGCTTGCTGTTGTTGTTGATATTGGGTAAATTGCTGATGAGCATTGTTTTGGAAAAAAGGATTCTGAGTTTGCTGCTGCTGCTGCTGCTGCTGCTGGGTGCCGTTATCATAAAATGTAGCCTGTCGTTCGTCTATTGGGCTTTGAGTGATATTATGATTCAAAAGACTTTGTTGTTGCATATATGGATTTGACTGAAAATTGCTGTTCATAGATGGCGCCTGTTGAATGGGCTGCTGTTGGAGATATGGATTAGACTGTGAATTAGCATTCACTGGCGACACATGCTGCACTTGTTGCTGCATGAAAGGATTGTAGCTTTGCTGTGGTACTTGAGCTGGGTTTTCGTAAATCACAGGAGGATAGTATTGCTGAGACATAGATGGAACAGGCGGAGTCATCGACTGTTGATGAATTTGTTGAAACTGCTGCTGTTGAGGATTGGGAAAGCCACCAGTATGATTTGGAAAGAGTGGTTGTGTTGGCGACACCGACATATTCTGAAAAGCTTGATTCAGGCCGTACTGCGAGTGGGACGGTGCTAAGCCATAGGGGTTTGAACTGTTGCCCTGCTGATAAGGATTTCTCCCAGTCATTTGTGGATGTGCAAGAGATCCTGTGGACTGAGAGGATTGAGGCTGGGCAGGAGGAGGTGCCATATCCAACATATCAAAGGGATTGGTCGACTGTTTCGCGGAACTCTCTTGTGCTCGATCGAATGATATCCCAGAACCAGGGCTGAGTGGTGTTCTAGATCGAGAAGATGGTCCTGAACTACCTCCAGGTTTTGCAATTACCCCCCCACCTCCCTCGAGTCTGATTAATGTTTCGATTGACTTCTCCATGTTCCCGCCCAATCCCTTCAATACTGTAATATTCCGTCGCTCATCTCCAAACCCCATATCTCGGAGTTTTGTTAGCTTCGAATCCAGATCATCGGGTGTATCCGTCGCGACATCTCTGCCGAATATGTTCGATGCTTTACTCCGTCTCGGAGAAGATGGATTTTGGCTTTCTTGGTTGTTATAATCAGATCGCGCTGCTGCCTCCTGCTTTGCGCGTGCTTTTGACGACATCGGAAAAATTGATGAGGATGATCTCATTCCAAAGCTAAACTTTCCAGAAGTTTTTGCCTTTGGCTTCGGTGGCACTGCTGGAGGAGGATAGTCGTCAGAATTGGTGCTGCCTGTATTATTCTGTAGCGCTGGTGCAGCAGGTGCCTTCTCAATATACTTCTGTCTGATAAATCTGTCTCTAGCTGGATCTTCTTCCTCCGTGTTAAATGGAACGGCCGGCCTGGCGTTCGATACATTATAAATTCGATTAGATGCAATATTCCCCACACGCTTCATGTGCTGGTAAAATTAATTAGAATTAGTCTCAATTGGAAGATGATACACACTTCTACTTGGTCGTTGTCCCAAAAGTCTATGCTCAACGACTTGACCTTTGTGATATGTGTTCCGAGTTTTCGATGCGATGAAGCGCACCACATGCAGATAAATATCCCTAGCTGATTTTTAATCAGTATTCATTATTACAATATAATTATGATATGCATACATTCCAGCTTGCCCATCCTTAGAAGCAGTTAGCGATAGTCCTAAAACATGCAAGGACATCAGCATACCCGGATTTCTTGCCTGGCAATCTGCGCAGACGTTGTTCCCAGGTACAGTCTTTATCAGCTCCTGAAGAGCTCGTTCGTTACGCGCATGCTGGCGTTTGCTCATAGTAGAAGACATGATTGCTAAAATGCGACAGTGGTAAATCCAGAGCTGTTGGAAAGGGGCGTGAAAATCGAGAGAAATGAACACAGCTATATTACAAAGCTACAAAAAGAAGGCGCCCAACACTATGAAAAGGGTGCATGAGTTCGTACGGCCGTGAAAATTATCCAAGCGCATGGATCCAGTTCCGTCGAGGATCAAGAAAGGGGAGGTCTAGGTTATTGAAAGTGGAACTTCGGTAGCACCTTGGTGAATTTGGCCTTATATGTATGGCAACAATTGAGCAAGCTCGTCTAGAAGGTTTCGCTTTGAACCTCATGAATCCCTAATATAGTATGGAACTGTTTCTTATCTGTCCTTTGCTTACTATCTCGCTGATTTGTGTTTGAATATATGATGAAGTCTTTGTCTAAGTTTGATTCTCTTACGCTGTTTGGTTCCTGCAATGTTGACAATCTATTTTCTGGCTGAACCTCAGCTAGTGTGACACATTTCAAGTGAAAATTGCCACCATTTTTACATGATAATTAGAAGAGGACGTAAAATTTTTTGGAATGTTTGATGTTAATAATGGGGGATCAGGACAGTGCTGGCTTACGAAGCTGTACATGAATACCCACCCATACACCTGCTTATCTTACAGTAGTTTACAAATGGCTAGGTGGGTTCGATTAGGTCATACAAAGACCCCGTCCGTCCTTCATGTCATTTTTTGCATCATCGCACAAGTATAATTTACCTCTGTATATTGAGAGATCCAAAAATGGCTAAAGTTTTTGTTCCAAGCTTCACCACTTCGCCAAATTTGGTGGACTCATTGCAGATTCAGCAGTACATCACACATCTAAAGCTCCTACCCCATATAGAAGGCGGTTACTTTGTGGAGACAGACAGATCCCCAGAAACCGTACCATCTCCCTTCCCCAGAGAAGAGTCATCAACCTCCATTCTGGTCCCCAAAAGACCTGGCTTTGATCCAGCATTCCGAAGTCTTTCCACCACCATACACTATCTACTTACGCCCAGCGGCCCTCAAGGAGGCTTTCATCGGAATAAAGCGCGAACGGTGCATACCTTGCACAAAGGACGAGGACGTTATGTTATCATCCATGCGGATGAGCCGGGAAGCGAAAAAAGAATCGAAAGTTTCGTAGTGGGAACGAACGTTGAGAAAGGGGAGAGGTTGCAGTGGATTGTGGAAGGCGGAAAGTTTAAAGCTTCGTATCTATTACCGGATGAAGAGGGTGGAGTTGAGAGCCACGGACTATTGATTAGTGAAACTGTTGTTCCTGGTTTTGAGTATTGTGATCACGACTTTCTTTCCGAAACAGGCTTGAAGGAACTCGTGGGCTCAGTCAGGGCGGAGGAGCTCAGATGGCTGCTCAGTCCTTTGGGGAAGAATAACAGCTAAATAAAACAAGAAACTATTGACATCTCCTACAGTCAGGCATCAGACAACTTAGGAAAGATTTGGGGGCGAACGAAACAATGGCTTTGGAAGGTATAGAGTTCTTCATAATTTAGTAGCAATAAACATTAAATTGTAACTCTGTAAGTGGTTTCAGATGAGGTCTAAAAAGTGATATATGCCAAGGCTTCTAATAATTTTACATCTAAATCTATGTTGAGAATGGTGACGAATTAGTTATCAATTGAATTGCACTTGCAAGTTTTATATATAGCCTAAGTCAAAGACACGTAACCCTAGTCCACCTGCGTCCCCACCGTGACTGTCAATACTCCAGAGTGTATTCCCATACCAAATGGTTCCTCCTGCATGGACTAGAAAATGCCTCAGTCATCATCTACAATTAAGACAACTAACTAAAATGACGATTCTTTTTCTTGTCTCGGTCAACAAGATTCTCACACATGTGTTATCATCCAGATGCTAAGAATCGATCCAATCTGGTCTCCGCTCGTAAGTTCCCACAGCTAACGCATCCGATTTCCTTGAGATACCCACTTTGTCATTACTTCATTGTTAAACTCATATCTGTGCTCCAACTTTTATACTTCGATTGGCTTATCAAACCTTCCATGGCAAGGGCATGGTTACCCAAAGCAAGAACTTCTGTAAAAGCGCCTTTCCTACTTCTCAAAATTGGCGCTAGAGCTGCATGAAAGTCGTTGTACTCGGAATATTATATTGGAGAGTCCGCTTTGTTCCTCCGCTTATCTTGTCTACTGTAGTTATATCGTGGATTGTTCATATAACTACTTGTATGGAGGCTGAGATGCAGAAAACAAACATAGTTGAAGCTTTCATGATGGCTTACTTTCAAAATCTTGCGAAAGAAGACCTAGGATTATTGGATAGTCTGTTCCTGGCTAAACAGGCATATTAAACCATTGAAGTTTAAAGCGAACATAAAATTGCTAAGGCCCCATATCCCAGACTTGAGACGAAGAATTAGGAAAACCGTATACTTTTGTCACCATGAGTACGAGCAACCAATGAATGTTTTCTTCTTCCTGCTTACTCTTTGTTGCCAAGTCACTTTCCCATGATTGAGGGATGCTCTACAGTAAGCTTCAGCTCCTATATTGTACAATGCCATGGGAGGGCGTAACTCGACGGTCTCTAGTGCCAAGACTTCACCGTTTTGAGCGAGTTTGCGGAAGCTTCATACTTATTGTCATCGTTGATTCTAGATTTCTCTGTTTTCAAAAACTAAGCCTCATGTATATTAATTCCCTCTAGCATTTCTTTGTAAAGCTTTAGTCAATAAAGTCAGTCATACTAATCACGTCGATGTCAAGCCCCTGTATTTATATAATATAGAAAAGGGTATATTTACGTTACGTCGATACTATCACAACATGTACATATGTAGCTTCTGCAGGAGCTTAATCAATCGCAACTAATTTGCAACAACTTGAGTTTAGCTATGGCATCAGGTATGAACCTCTGTCTTGATGCTCAATAGTTACTACCCTGCACCCTATTAGCTGCATCAAACTCTCCTAGAAGTACTATACTAAACATCGTTTATGCTGGTAACTATGATAACTCAAGGACCTGAGATATTTTTTGGGACCATAATTATCATAAGCACCAGCGTTCTGCAATGAGGTGTATCTCAGGCGCCCTATAAAGATCAATACAAATAGAAAGTGCCATTGGATCTAAACACAAAACGGTTATCCTTCAGATATTCTTCCGTCTCGGATGTTAACTCTAATAGAAGATACCTAAAGCAGAGGGAGGTTGCCAAATAATCTAGGAGTTTGTTCAGTGGTTGCTTCAATGATGGTGAATAACCCCTTGTTTGGACACCATGTTTCGCTTAGATTACCGCAAATGGACTTGGATGAAAAGGGGTTGCTCGTCACAGATCGGTTTTAAAGACCACGAAACATTGATAGCGACATTCCTTTTGTTTATCTACACTAACTATACTAGCTCGGAAGTATATGCCTTCTACTTCTCAATAGTATCTTATGAAGAAACTAAGGAAGCTAACGAGACAGACTATGAGGTAGCTTAGCCTGTCATGATTCGAAGGAAGATCAAAATATATACGATTGGCGAAGCCTTTAAGAGGTGAATCATGAAGTTCCCGACTCGATTGATCATCTTCCTTACATATAAACGTTACCGATAAATTCATTGCGAGTCTGCTGCTTATGTCTTCACAATGATGATGATTAGTTGCTCCGCCGTTCAGCATCCAAAAGCATCACTTGAGCTTCTTCCCTGCATCACGATAAGGGAACGCATGCGTGTTGTGTCATGTATGGATGTGACATGAAGGACGTGCATAGAACTGCTTCAATTCGTATAATCATTGTCATGACTATTAACAGGACAAGCTGTGTTATCGACCATATATATTTTGGCAGAGGCTTTTGCGGTAGGTTTCATGGCTTGGCCTAAAGACCTGTCATTGGCTGCATTTTTGGTGCGAGACCTAACATTAGCATAAAGAATTGTTAATTCCTCAACCTTCACTAAGCAAACCTTCCCTTATCTTTGCGCACGGTATGAGAGACTCCACAATACTTAGAACCACCCGAGGCATCTCATGCTCCCATGGAATCCCATCCCATCCCGACAGTTTGGTAGACATGCCTCAAGGAGCAGCACAAGGTTCACCACATGAATACCACGAGGTGGCGGGGAACCATGGACATGCATCAATTCATTAATACCGAGTTATAAGTGTAAGCTTAATTACTAATGGCGTTCTGTTGTTAGCTAGCAATCATACATCCGATGTGTAGTAACGGGACTGTTATCGCTGCCAAGGAACCTGACGGACGCCAGGCATTCTGTTATCTCTGGGCATATACCACGACTACCAAATCCTCCGATTTTAACTCGTCTCGAAGCTCTTCGTTGGGACAGTGTGTTAAAATGATCGTGAAGCGATGGAGCTACGTACCTTGGCCAGTTAGAAACAAGCGGAGAGGCGTCAAACTATTGGTGCTCTACCTGCTTTACCTGCGCAATCGGCGTCCAAATGAGGGCTTGGTCCGCTTGGGAAGATAGAGAGGTAAAGTACATAAGAATGGGGAACCTCGCTGTATAGAGGCCAGACGTATTAGATCTGCAAAGACTGAAAAGAAAGCATCTGGCTGTTCGAAATCATATCCGACAGTATGAGTGCAGTAAGTTAATCCCAGCTAGAACACCCAAGGTCACTCTTCCACATATGTATAAGAATGCTAACCTCCAACAGCCAGAATTTAATGAGACCATGCCTAAGGGTGGAAACACCATGGAGGTCGATGTCAATCTACAATATGCCGGTTTTGAATACCACTACGTTTATATTATGTTCTGCGGCTTCATCGTCTGGATGATTATTCCCGGAATTGGTCTGCTATATGGTGGTCTCGCCAGGCGCAAGTCCGCCGTTGCACTGCTGTTCCAGTCTTTAATGGTTGTAGCTGTTACGAGCTTTCAATGGATCTTTTGGGGTTATAGTCTTGCGTACTCTCGAACCGCTGGTCCATTCATTGGGGACTTAGCCAACTTCGGCATGCGTAATGTCATGGTGGCTCCCTCTCCTGGATCAAGCTTCCTCCCGGAGATTGTCTTTTGCTTCTATCAGCTTTTGTTCTGTGCTTGCACCGTCCAGATCGTGATCGGAGGCGCTTTTGAGCGTGGTCGCATTGTCCCGTCCTTGATTTTCGCTTTCTTGTGGGCGACTATTGTGTATTGCCCGATTGCGTGCTGGACATGGAATGCGAATGGATGGCTCTTCAATTTGCCATCCCTTGATTATGCTGGTGGTGGACCGGTTCACCAAGCTTCAGGCTGGTCTGCTCTTGCCTATGCCTTTGTCCTCGGAAAGCGCAAGCATGCCGGCGATAAGTCTCATGTCAAACCACATAACACCACGCTTGTCTTCCTCGGAACGGTGTTCATCTGGTTTGGATGGTTTGGATTCAACGGTGGTTCTACACTAAATGCTACCGTCAGAGCTATGCTTGCCGCATTCAACACCAATATCGCAGCATCTACCGGCATGATCGGATGGGTCATGGTTGATTTTATCAAGTACCGCAAGTTCTCGGTTGTTGGAGCCTGCGAGGGAGCCATTGCTGGTCTCGTTGGTATTACTCCAGCTGCAGGATATGTGTCCATCTGGCTTGCTGCCTTAATTGGTTTCCTAACCGCAGTCGTATGTGCGCTCTGCCAAAACCTCAACAACTGGCTTCACATTGACGAAGGCATGGATGTCTTCAAGCTCCATGGCGTCGGTGGTATGGTCGGTTCATTCCTTACAGGAATCTTTGCTACTGAAGGCAGTAAGTACAATCTCCTCAGCTCTGCATTATCCTGATACTAATTAAATCCCCAGTCTCTATGCTCGATGGGTTTACCTCAGCCCCAGGAGGAATCGACGGCAATGGAATACAAGTTGCCAAGCAGCTTGCTGAAATCGTCGCCATCGCAGCTTACGCATTCACCGTCTCATGTGCTCTCCTCTACATCATCAAGTTCATTCCGGGAATGCACCTTCGTATTTCCGACGAAGCCGAGGAACACGGACTCGATCTCGACCAGTTCTTTGAGGAGCAGATTGGAGACTGGAGCTTGTTCGAGGAGATGGAGAGAAAGCGTCAGATGCCAACCATCCAGGCAACTGGCACCCCAACCCCCGAGGTAGCGAGCGCGCGCGAGTCCAGTGACATTGAGAAGTCAAAGGCGACTTAGAGATATGCGAAGAGAGCCAGGTCGTGGCTGAAGAATACACAGCACCGTAGCTGTTGAGATGGCGGTTCGAGTACTTGTTTTATACCCAGGTGTTGATTATAATCAGATTGAATAGAGATAATAGAGAGCAGTCTGCTTCACATAATATATATATATATATATTAAATTCCTCCAATTAACCGAGCTTCGGCTGCACTCATAACATTGGAGATATGTGAACCACGAGAGAGGCTGCTTGGATACTTGAACCTGAGCTCTAGCGCCTCACTGCTCGTATCGTATGTATCAAAATTGTGTTGCCGTAAAGATAACGAAACACGGAAGAACAGAGCAGCAACTATCTTCCACACCCCCACACCTGCACACCCATGTATATCCTCATGGCAAGCCGCACTCCGCATTCCGATGGGTGAGGGCGCAAACGGCCGGACCCGTGACGCTGCGCGGATCAGGACGCCACTTTTTCAGCCGCGTTGATAAGCGCACCGACGATGATGCTCAGTTACAATTACCATACTCTCCTCTACGGCACTGTGAGGAAGATAAGGCTTTGTCAGAGAGAGAGAGAGATAAGGAAACACACTGGAGGAGCGGCTGTGGAGTTGAAGCTTCGGAAATCCGTTTTTAAATAGCACTAGAATTAGAGCACATGGCAGAGTCTAGACCGACCAAGAGGTTTCCATTTCCTATGGAGAGACTTGAATGGGATTTAGCTACTTCTGGACTGGAGTACAACCTAACCATGGCATCTGCTGGGAACTTCAAGAAATGCAAGACGGAGGTTTTCTAGAACCGTTCTCGAACACTAAGCGAGCTGCCATATGTGCGGCTGGTTACACCTACATCAACCATTGTCTAATTCACCACCGCCAAGCTCCCTTCACTTCCATTGACCTGGTACCGCAACTTATATCAATCTCAAATCTCAAACACCAGATGAATTCCTCTCACCCAACAATAGATTGTTTATCCAAGCATTTCGGGTTCTTTACCAAAAGCTGTTACAGGTATTTAGGGATATCTGTTTTAGGCAATCGGCATTTGTTTGTGCATTGAGTGAATTTTTATGCATTGAAATTTTTAACATTGAACAAGCGCAGCAGCCATTCCTGTAATACCAAAGCTTTCATCTCGCTCGTTCAATACCCGGGAGGCTGGCATTCGCGCGGTGAAACCAAGGCTGCGACAGCATGTGGGAACCATGGGGAAGATAGTTTGTGCAACCCCGGTGCAAACGCCGCTACAAGAAGCAAGGTGTACTTTACTTGGACAACATCGATTTGAGTCTTAACGGTTTTACCGCGTATTGATATTTTGCGTCCGATTTGTGGCAAACCTAGGTTCCTTGCTTGTCAAATTATATCCCATGTAGAGGGGCGTAAAATAGCAAGTAAATTAGCATCTCCAAACGTATGCAAGCCATCTCTATCCAACACAATCGTTTGGAAATACATCGAGTAAGCCAGCGAGGATTGTGGAAAGGCTACGAGTGTAAAATTGATAATCTGGTGACTCTGCTTGTCCAGGTTACTAGCTCAGGCAAGACAAATTTAAATGTGCTAAGTTGAAATCAAACAAACCGAGATCAGAAGCATGAAACTATGCTGCTGAATCTAATTGTTCATAAAATCTGGCAGATTCTCGCATACTTTTCTCTCACTCTAGCATCACTCAGTGTCGATGATATGTTGACCGCTGGAACAGGATTTCGACTTTTCGAGTGCAAGTATTTTCGCTTTCGTGTTTTCTCTCATCTCCTGATCAATTTAGTCTGTCGCCGAGATGGACAATTTAAAACTAGAACTAAGGACCAACATCGAAACCCCAAATTACCTGTTCCTCACATGAAAGACTATTTGCTACTTCGGTTATAGCAGGCTTTGGTCTCAAATTCATAAGGGGTTGCGTGGCATCCCTGGCTTGTTGGATGCCATGGCTGGCTCCATTGCCTGACTTGGTTGGCACTGTTTGTTCAGCTTGGGATCCGAGGGAGCCAACGATCGTCTTTGGTACGATGTTTTAATAATTCAAATATTAATTGGGAAACGATAAGAAAAATGTTCCAAAATAGTCTAAACAATCTGTGCTTCACTTGAACCCACTTGGTCCGCCTTCTTCGAGAAGACTACAATAAAGCCGGCTACGCGGGGACGGACTTACTTCGAAACTAAATACAATACTAAGTGCCTAGCGCAAGAATTGGCCACCATTCTGTCCAGCACCAACCAAGATCAGTGGCAGTAATTTACGACCCCAGGTTGCTCAAACGAAAGGACCCTGAGTGTTCCAGGTAAGACACAAGCATTCATTTCATAACGAATACACCCGAAGCAGAAGCTGGACCAAGGTCGCCGGGGGGTTGCGAAGATTGTACGGGGTTTACGGGTTGCGAGTAATGGCGCAAGTGGATCGGCAATCAAAAAGCCGCGTGCCCCGTAGCCAGTACAGCGCAGGCCTTCAACCTTCAACCACCAGCCAACGCCCCCTGACCATGACCCAAGGCGTCCCAGTAGTCCCCGCAGTGGTGTGATCGAAGAAGCTCGGCGATTTAGGGGCTTGCGGTTGACCAGAAGCCGCGTTAAGGTGTAACCCTATTACTTTACAGTTGTTGTAAATCTTGCGTAGATGTTTTTTGAAGACTTGATATCCGAACTTTGCAAACCCACAAAACAGAACACCCATTATCCTTTGTATTCCAATGTCAGCATGTAGAACACCGCCGGTAGAAGCTGCCCTCCTCGCTTTTCAACTAAATACTAGATAGACCTAATCAATAGCCTGTTCGCCCCGGACGGGTTCAAACCGGAAGGATCGTCTGGCACTCGCCTGTACAATAAACGGGCATTTTGTCCATAACCGCGTACGTACAGTGGATAGATCGGGGGCAAGCTCACATCGTACTATCGCATTAATCCTAAAGTACACCTGGTCCTCCGTCAAGCCCCAATTGTCTGTGGCCTACCACAGACGTTGCCCCGGCAGCTGTGCGTATATTGACTAGCGTCTACTTGCCATTATCAACACAGGTTTGCCCAGCGATATGTCTGTCGACCCGTCGCAGGCGCAGGTGTTGTGCGCATCAGAGCAATGGCGAGGCGCGCGGATCCGAGATACACCTCTTGCTGGTGTATATGTGTGTGGGTGAGAGTAGATAAAATGTCACGCCCGGGCTGGCCGCGGCACATGTCCAGCCAGCGGCAGGCCCCGAACGGTTCCGCCAGCAAAGATACAATACCAAGAAGACAAAGTATTGCCAAGGAATCGTCAACCCGCGCTAGCAGCTGAATTTGGTGCATCCGTTGTAGGGTGGCCCCATACCCGGTCAGTAGTCAATTGTCCTCCCCCGCCAATCAGGCGCCCTTCCAGTACACAAAACCTCGGCAGCCGCAGCACCCCTGCCCGCCCAGGGAACAAATAGAAACTAATAATCCTAAAACCGAAAAGATAAGGGCGAAGTTTGAAAGTGAATTTGGATAGGCTTGTCATAAGATATAGGACCGAACACGGAGTAGCCTCGCCTCGCCTTGTCTCCCTTGTGGTTATATCTCCTCCATCTCCCCTACTTCGATCCTGGATCTCTAGAACAAATTCGACATCCTGTCGCGCCACCATCAATCGCCAGCATCATGGGCTTCACCACCAAAATCAACGAGGCTGTTGCCACAAGCTTCGTAGGCCGCTGGTTTAGACTCGAAGGCAGTGGTCATCCAAAGGCACGACCAAATTCGAGATTCTTAACTGAGATCCGTGCTGGTCTTGCCACTTTCTTTGCGATGGCATACATCATTTCAGTAAGACCTCTTCTCCATGTTTAAATTTTTTTCTCATTTAACACGCCACAGGTCAACGCCGGTATTTTGATGGACTCTGGTGGAACCTGTGTTTGTACCAGTGCAGATCCAACCTGTATGAGTGATCCAACCAGTGCTTCTGATATCGAGTATAACATTTGTCTTGGAGAGTTGCGCCGGGATTTTATTACCGGTACCGCAGCCATCTCTGCACTGTGCACCGTCGCAATGGGTGTGTTCGCCAATATGCCTATTGCTGTTGCACCGGGAATGGGTCTTAACGCTTACTTCGCATACACTGTGGTGGGATTCCATGGAACAGGTCCAGTCAAGTACGAGATGGCTTTGACAGCCATCTTCATTGAGGGTTTCATCTTCGTAGGCTTATCGATTTTCGGATTGAGACAGTGGTTGGCGCGTGCTATCCCAGCATCTATCAAGTTAGCTTCAGGTGTTGGCATTGGATTGTATCTGAGTGAGTTTGGTCCCGGCAAAAGAAGGATTGAGGCTAACATATGCAGCTATCATTGGATTGACTTATAGTGCTGGAATTGGAGCCATCACTGGAGCTGTTTCCACCCCACTCGAAATCGCTGGTTGCCCTCAGGAACTTCTGGACAAAGACGGAACTTGCCCTGGCGCCTACAAGATGAGATCTCACAAGATGTGGATCGGTATTTTCTGTGGTGGTTTCTTCACGGCCATTTTGCTGGCTTACAAGGTCAAAGGTGCTATCATCGCCGGTATTCTGCTTGTGTCGATTATCTCGTGGCCCAGAAACACATCTGTCACCTACTTCCCCCATACACCAGCTGGCGATAGTAACTTCGACTTTTTCAAGAAGGTTGTCACATTCCACCCTATCAAGAAGGTCTTGGCTGTTAATCTTTGGGATCTGGGCGATGCTGGAGGACAATTCGTTCTTGCACTTTTCACCTTCCTTTATGTCGATATCCTAGATTGTACCGGAACTCTATATGCAATGGCTCGTTTCTCTGGTGCAATTGACCCCGAGACGCAAGACTTCGAGGGTTCAGCTGTTGCTTACCTCGTAGATGGTATGTACCCATTTCCTAAGTGCTGAGACTGGCCACTAACGTAAAATTAGCCCTTGGTATCTCCATTAGTTCCCTCTTTGGTGTCTCACCAGTGACCGCTTTCATTGAATCAGGTGCCGGTATCTCAGAGGGTGGCAAGACCGGTATCACAGCCGTGGTCACTGGTATCTGCTTCTTCATCTCGATCTTCTTCGCTCCAATCTTTGCTTCCATCCCGCCTTGGGCCACAGGTTGCACCCTGATTATCGTTGGCGCGATGATGGCATCTGCTGCTAAGGAAATCAATTGGCTTTACTTCGGAGATGCGCTTCCCGCGTTCATCACCCTCGCCGTTATGCCCTTCACCTACTCGATTGCTGATGGTCTTATTGCTGGTATCATCAGCTACATATTCATCAACACAGTTATTTGGCTGATCGAGGTCGTCACTCGTGGTCGCATTGTGCCAGCCGACAAGCATCTCAAGGAAGCATGGACATACAAAATCAAAGGTGGCTTGCTACCCGCATGGGTTGTGCGCGTGTCCAAAGGGTTAGTTCGCCACGCTCCCCCTGGATCTTTCCCTCGTTCTCCAACTCTTTCTGAGCGCGATTCTTCCACCCCCGCTTCTTTCCAGAACCATGTTCTGCCATCTTCCACTGACGCATCCACTGATGTCGATATCGAGATGGAATCCCGACCTTCCCAATCTTCCCATCCTTCCAACTTACGTATTCAATCCTACATTATGCCTTCTAACACAGAAAATAGTAAAAAGGACTTCTGGAAAGAGGAAGAGGCTGCGCGATCACCTTCTTCTGATATGGCTACCCAGGATGGTATTGAGCGTGTGGTGAGCGGAAGTGATGAGGTTGATCTCAAGCAAAAGTTACAGCGAGATGACGAGAAACTTGCATAGGTAGGTAGGATATATACCCTTTGATTTTCATTCGAGCGTAAGCTAGAAGCAGCTGTGCCGAAAGCCAGCACAAAACTTAAAGACTGTTTTAAGTCGACATCAAATAGAATAATAAAAGTTGACATTTCACATAATAAAAGCCAGCCCAAATGTCTTGTGATGCTACCAACATGGTGATGTTGGCGTGGTAGGTGGAAGGTGATCAAATTAAGCTCGAGTCTTGGCGTTTCTGTTGTGTCACAATACTTGGATCACCAATCTGGAATATTGACCAAACCAACGTTCCGAGCTAACAAGAAGCACCAAGTCCTATAGAGGCCCGCTTTGTCATACTTGCCTTTCCGTTGACTTTCTAGTACGACGCATCATCCAAGTCATTGTTTAGAATTCACAGGATTTGCTAGAATCTCCAATCTCCACTAGTTCTCAGTATATACTCACAGCTCTGCCTGCCTTCGCCAAATTTAAATGTAAATCATTATCAACTAGCTTTACATGCGTTCAAAGGCAATATTAGCTGAAGCACCATGTGATGCTAGCATTTGCCAGTGTTTGGCTTGATAATAACAAGCATTAATCTATGATCAAACCCTGTCTAGATAGTGAACGTAACTCATTCAGATTCACTAGACTGCAGAACATGCCGGGCAGCCTAAAACTGTCTTAAGCATGTTATGTTCACTTTTCTCCATATCTGGGCGAGTGTTGTTGCTTTGCAATATTAAAGGATGTATCTAATGAAAAACCTTTGGCGTGATATAGGCATGTTAGAGACTAAGAAATCTGGCATGTGCTGCATAGGAGGGTAACATTTTGGACACCGTAAGGATGTATGAGTAGCTATTGTCATAGAAGATTGTAATGATCTGAACAAACGAACTCTTGTGACAACGGGCACAACGCGGAGGGAATAGAATCTGGTATAAATCCACCACGTGTTACTTAGTTGCCGCTAGACTTGGTCTTGGATCATGCCATAACCGTCATTGTATGCACATAACGAATCTTGCCTCCTTCGATACGGAACTCGTGCGTGTCAGGTAAATTCGAAGCAAAGGTCATCATCACATCAACTGTCCCTAACGTCTCATCAATGACATATCTTCGATTCGTCAGCTGGACACCGCTCGGGACTAATCATAGAAGTTAATTAAGGATCTTTCAGATCAAGTCTCAGGACTTAGCATACTTCCGACATCACAACGATCTGTTGGCTTTCCGCTGCCAGTATAGCTTCCACCTTCGAGTCTGGCGCATGGTGTTCCCCAGGGAACCTTTACGTTCTTGTCGTTGAAAACTAGTGGAGAGGTTAGCAACCTACTCAGTCGGGTTTGGAAAAGTGGTCAAGAACTATGTCATGTTTGCTGCACGGAAAACTCTCCGACATATGTCTGAGCTTGAGGCGGAACGTCACTCTGTCCTGATTTCGTGGAATAAATAGACAACATGGAATTAAGGCTTACTATCACAGTATGCGTCTGCAGCAGCTTGAATAACTGCCCTAGTATCCCTCTGTTCTGCCGGAATTTCAGCCCAGCTCTCAGTAAGCGCCCACCTCAGGGTATCCTTCGCATTGAACAACCAATCCCCTTGATCTGTGATTATTGTCTCGATTTTAACAGCAGTGCCGTTTGCGTAGTGGGCTTGGGTACCAATGACATAAGGATGCGCCGTATCCGTAATTATGAGCTCTGTATAAGTTGCACAAGCAGTAGTATCATAAGTCGTGCGGTTGTGGTCAATCTTTAGGGCTTTAGAGAGGATCCCGGTCTTGATTGGAGTGGATTTGAAGTTTTCGCTGTAGACAACATCGCCAGAGAAGGCGGTTACTTGACCACTGCTCTGGGCTAGAATATAGGCGTCACCAAGTTGTTTGAGATTCTCACGACTGCACTGTGCTATTGCTGGGATAGCAAAAGCTATCATCCCAAGGATTGAGTAAAACATAATATTATATGTCTTGCGGGCGGTTTGCAAAATATGAAAGAAAGCATATGCTTGGACCAAACAAGCTTTATCTAGACGAATTCAAAGCCTCAGAAGTGCCGGACTTATGACACCTTATGGACTTTTTGTTAAGTAGAAGAGGCAATTTAATATATTGCATATAAGGTTTTGAGGTAAGCCTTTTAGGCAGTGGTAAAATCGAGTATATCGTCTACCCCACAAACCGGCAACCAAATATACTTGCAGCCACTCGGCAGTTAAAAGATAGCAAATAGACAATTGAGTGTTTCGCAATAGATTATTCGAGAAAAAGTACTTGACATGAGTTTAGACAGAGGTGTGGCAACTAGAGCCAGAGATAGCCGAAGCTGACAATACAAAATAGAAATCCTTGAATTCAAAAATAATGACACACTTTTGTGATTTCGAAACCCACCTATGCAGGTAAGTGAATTCCAACTGATAGGAGTCTCTTCAAACCCGAATCCTAAGCACAATGCAAAGTAGCTAGGATTCGGCTGACTCATAGCTTGGATGGCTCATTTACCAATCACGAAAATGGCAAACGCAATGTACTATCCCTCATAGCAGTACCATACCACAGCGCGCACTTTTATTATACTTAGAGGTGTTATGAAGCTTTGGTGTCATATAGACTGGAAGATATTGGATATGATAGCATAGCTGGATGAATCTAAGTTGTAATTTCCGCGAGAGAATTCTAAGGCACACTAAATTTCCCAACTACAAAGTCATCGGCTTCTGTGATATCTGTTAGTTCGTATGTTATAACAATGCCTATAAAAATACTGTGCCAAGATATAGGAGAATATAAAGATTTGGTGAGACTTATCTCCCTTTATTTAGTCAGTGCAAACCTAGCACAAAAGATGAATCATGATGGTAGGGCAGTGCTTATCGAGAACTGAATTGATTTCAAGCCAATTGCCCAGCCTAGCTGTTTAGATATCAAAGTTGACAGAATGAAATTATATTTACCTTCACTATACTTCAAGGTCACTTTATATGTTGCAAACAGTAGTATCAGACTAGGAGACCCATGCTGGCCATTACAAGATGTTCGATCTATCAGGGCTGAAGCGGGAAGAGACTATTGATTTTGTAGTTCGATGCGCTTTTCGAGATCTCTGACGTATCTATACTTGATTAGCCATGAATATGTTCTCGCAAGGAATATTTCCCCACATACTGGTTCGTCAACCTCCGGAGAGCCTAAAGTGCGCAACCGTGGAGAGCTTGTAGAGTGTCTTGTAGTGACCGAGCGATCGGCATGATGTGCGTCACGAACCTCCGCTAGGTGTTCGTAGTAACGTGTTTGAAATTGCATTTGTTCATCTTCAGAAGCGACACCTTTTGCGACCCGTTCTGTAAGATCTTTCAGAGATGAATCTATAGAGGCTTCTGTAGTCAGCATCTTCAACGCGGGGTCTTTCTCTACCAAGGTCGCTGCTCTTGGCCCCGATGTGCTTGAACGTTTAGATGGTTCGAGGAAAGCTGATGCCTGCTGCATGATGGTTGTTTTTGGACTATGATTGAATTCCCGTTTTAGCATTCCTTCTGATGCTTCTTTACGAGGAAGACTTTTCTTCTCTGACTGTTCTGTGGCACCTAGCTCTTCTATGCCTGGGTATTGATATGCACTGCCTAATATTACTGCAGGACGATCAGCTACATACGAATGACCAGAACGTATGCTTGCTTGATGGGCATCGTTTTTCGACCCAGAGCTAGGTTTCTTCTGATCAGGTATCTTAGCTTGTTTTTTGGCAAGCATTGAAAGAGCAAGTTGGTAAGTCTCCCCACTGGTGCGATTTGCCTTAGCTATGGCAACAGATTTACCTGAGTTGTAATACATACGAGCATTGGCAGCTGTGTAAATCTTATTCCAAGCTGTGTCATTAACTGCTGGTGGTGTTGGAAATGCTTCGGGATACTTGAAGTGTGGCTTTTTCTCGGAGCCTGGAGAAGACTTTGCATATGCAGCTCTCGATTGGTCTTGGTTTGATAGATGGGCAGATAATACCGGTATTAGTTGAGTTGGTAAGGTCGTCTTTCTCTCTTGGAAGTCTCCAGTAGAGGTATGCGTGCCTTTGGGGTGCTCGAGCACAGCCCACAATGCCACTAGACCCTCCTTTGAATAATCAAGTAGACCAAGCTGGAAATCCTCATGCAAGTAACTATCGGAGTAAACCAGCTGTACAGAAAAGCCGGTTATCCTTTGAAACCATCTGCTCACTGAACCTGCTGTTTTGCTCTGCAAAGTATCAGCTCAAATTGACATGCGGAGATGGGAGTATATAAGACCTCTTTCGCGGTGAGTAGCAATAAATCATCGCTAACGCAATCTTTGGGCTGTTTATGTGGAGGTAAAAGTGCTATAAAGATCTCTCCAGCCTTCTTCAACGGGTTCTCGCTCAGCTTGATCTGGGCCACCGGATGAAGGTATCTGATATAGGTAGGTATGTTAGGAGAATGTTACCACGGGTGCAAGATACTTACTTCCTAATATCTTCCATGTTGGGAGGGCCAGCATATGGTAAGATGCTACTATATATGGGTTTGGGCAGCTACTATTCTTTGACAGAGGTCCATCAAAGAACTATTGAGATCATAGCTAGCATTGAGTACTACATCGCGCCCATAATCACGTCTGAGACAGCTCAGACGGGAAGATGATCACCGGGCCGGGAAGTTCTAGCCGACGCCTATGCTCATTAGGCTTAGCTCAACTTCGGGAAAAATAGCCAGCCGAAATAAATTTATCTACCAATTTTTTTGTGAGGCTGCCAGTA
>Ga0247807_10000784_pt1 | contig 19588 bp, 20 predicted proteins | sample UWRJL074202C1_FD_179931 | JGI IMG/M metagenome (GOLD analysis project Ga0247807, IMG submission 179931) | Plant litter microbial communities from Arlington Agricultural Research Station in Wisconsin, United States - UWRJ-L074-202C-1 | ecosystem: Environmental > Terrestrial > Plant litter >...
GGAAGATCTTCAATATAAGACTCCCTTTCGGTATGTCGGGATGGCATAAACGGAATTTTTCCAAATCGTGGCCCTTGCTCCCACCAATATCAACCACGAGTGCACGGTCGGCTTTGGCACCACTGATGACCGTGTCAGTAGGATAAACTTCGGGCCAGGGTGTCAGATTATATTTCGAATGACACTGCATGGCAGCATGAAAGTCACCGGCCATAGCAGGGTTAATGCCAAGGTCTTGAAACAAATTATTGGGCGTTCCTTTGCAATATTGCCAATTGCAATCATTTACATCAGTTGGGTTCGTGAACTTCTTCTGCTTGAGGAAATAAGGCAAGGTACGGAACATTGGGTTATTAAGTTGTGCATAGAACTCTCCGTATACGGCAGCCAAAGCAGGGTCGCCGGCCAAGGCCTTAGCCCACGAGGTGGGAGCGAAGGTATCTTCTGCAGTCTCAACAACAAGGTGCTGACCCGAAATATGTCTCATCATGCGTTCTGTAAAGTGACATACAATTCAGCTATTGTTGCTATTCACAGATTAGGGATCTACATACTAATGAGCAATGGATCTGCGCCGGTGAGTTCAGCTAGCTCTGTACTTGTCTTGGGTGAGCTATCGCATTCTGCCCACTTGCTGAAAACACCAGCATCAATGAGGGTCTTGACGGCTGCGTTCGTCGAGCCGCTAACCCAATTATGATCCCAAACGATATCCCAGGGCGACTGAACTTGTCGTAGCGTTTCGAAGAGCGCATCTCTTGCACGAATTCGCTCAGCTTCATTTGTAAAAGAATTCGCGCTGATCCCTTGCAGGCTCGTAATTAATTGGTCTGCGGATGCCATGTCTTAGGTGTGTCCAGGTGCGAAGATGGAAACAGATTCACAGCATGCGAAGAAACCTTGCAGAGATAAAACTCAAGAACACCGTCGTGAAAACTTGCAGTCTGGGTTACTTTTGCTCAGCACAGTCAAGAGGTCACAATTCTCGGGGACATTACTTTGTTTAAGAAGGTGGTGGTGGATGTGGAGCTAGACTGTTTACATCAAAATCCACTTCTCCAAGCAGCCATCAACCGCCATGGAATCGAGAAACGGGTTCACTTCATGATACGTATTGTTGCAATCACGACCTCTTCTATTGATCAGTATTAAATAGCCCATGAAAATGGTGCCCCCTACGGTATCCCTATATCAAACCCAAATTAGAGTTCTGGTATTCCCAAGTAAGCCGCCTTTCCCGAGCGAGAGAACCTTATGATATCCATCCTGGCTCCTGGCTACTCTCGACACTCTAAACACTGCAGTGTTAATTGCCGAGCTAAGGTTGCAATATGTGGCGTGATTAATGTGATTGATGCGTGAGAGAGGCACAGTCGTAGCCAGAGCCATGTCAGTGGGGATGTCAAGCCCGTTAAACCCGGCAGTGATCTACAGCTCCTATTCTCATCGCGGATGTCGGATTGTGGGAACACAACTCCACTGTTGGAATAACAGTCCACAAAACTCCAAAGTATCCCCAATAGTGGCCGCAAATGAGCAAAGCGACGGGGGAGCGGGCGGCGCCGTGTGTCAACCGTGTGTCACCCCACGCTTTCATCAAGTTACCCGACGTCTGAACGAGAAAAAGACGAACAGATTCCCCCTGACCCAAGCCCGGGGCACAGTTCCCGACCTCGGCAAACCGCTGATAAAACGGTATAGTAGTCTACCAACCACTTGATGTGAGGTGAGTGTAGGATCCAGTCCCCAGTACCACTTTAGACATGATTTACCTTATTAAAGTATAGATTTCGACATATCTGCCAGGAACAGCCTTGGCTCTGGGATTGGCAGCCTCCACTTCGTAAGTGTTGTTACAATGTCAAATAGACTCAATACCCTCAACGACACAAGCCAAATGACGAGTACTGTTTTCACCTGTCACCTCTCAAAGCTGAGTGGACTTCTTCAACCCACATCCCTTCGAGTTCCAAGAAACCAGTAAGGTTAGAGGTGTTCTTGTGAAGCGCTCCAGCTAGAACCATCCTTATTTATCTGGCAAGAAAAAGCTTTCAATGGGCTTGTGGGAAGCAGAAGACTATGGCCGTCTGGCCGACCAGGCTTGTTGGACATTATTCGCCATTACATGCTGTTCGTTTCCTCCCCACCACTTAGCTTTGCTACGTTTATAGCATACTAACTCAATCTTCGATAGTCATTGTTGGCCTTCGAGTTCTCTGTCGTGTGCACTTTGTTCGTGGGGAAGGAAGGCTAGGAACGCTAGGTCTTGACGACTATATTACCATAGCTTGTGTTGCCATCCTTCTACTTACCTGCATTCTCATCACTATCGGCTCACACCACGGCCTAGGACAGCATATTGCCAGCTTGGACCCCGCGGACGCAGTTCAGGCGCTGAAGTGGAACGTCATCATCAGCTCCATTTTGATCTGGTCCTTCTCACTGCCTAAATTTGCCATAATTGCTATCCTGAAGCGACTTCTCAGTTACGGTCGCAAAACCACCATCGTATTTTGGGGACTTGCCCTCTCCTCCCAAGCCTGCATCTTAGCTACGTCAGTTTGGTGGTTCAAGCAATGTACGCCAATCGAATATGGATGGGATCGGAGCATTGATGGGTCTTGTGCTCCTGTAAAAGTGTTGGCCGACCTCGGATATTTCACTTCTGCATACTCAGCCTTCCTCGACATCTTCTTTGCGCTTTACCCCATTCCGTTTATAATGCGACTTAATATGCCCCTCAAGTCTCGAGTTGCAGTCTCAATTGCCCTTGGTTTAAGTGCACTCGCTTGCATCGTGTCTATATACAAACTGGCAATCTTCGGACAGGTTTTCGAGATCATGGAGAAGGATCCAACATGTAAGTCTTTGCTCATTAAAACCATATTGACTTTCGAAAGCCTAACCAGAACTCTATAGATCCAGTACCCTATCTCGATATCCTCGGCGTTGCAGAAGGAGCTATTCTGCTTATCTGCGCGTCTCTGCCGACGCTAGGTCCTTTGTTTCGTTCCATTAGGGGAACGCTCACCAGTAACGATGGTAGTAGAGGAATGCTCGGTCAATCGAGTGGCAATAGTCAGAACCCATCTAGTGGTAACGGCGATGGTAATTGGGCCAAATACAAGGGGAGTAAGCTGGAAGACCCAGAGCATGGATCGACCGCTATGGCTTCAAGCGTAGACGACATTCCACTTGTTACTACTCCCAAACAGTAGAAGCTCTATAGGCTAATAATGATTACACATGAAACTGGAAGATAACGCCGAGGAAGTGTGATTTGTGAGATGTACTGCTGGCTATTGTTTGACTTTTTTCATAAGTCCTGAGTTAATCTCTATTGCTTCAGATGATAACCCATCCACAGATGACCTCTGGAGTTTATCAGATCATTGTATTAGGTAGCACTGGCCAACTACTACCAAATCTTCCTCTTGTCTGATAGCAACCACGATTCCTTCAGTTTGAAATTAAGATTCGGCCCTGACTATACTATCCCAATGCAGGTCTTGCGTCTAAGCAGCCGCGAATCCGGCAACATGCTTTTAGTTTTCTGCACCTCATACTTGTATGAATGATCTGAAGGTGGCTATTGAGAGGAAGGTAACGAGGTTGGACTTATCTAAATAATGATCATGTTGTTAACCCTAGTAGTCCGTAACAAATTTAAAGTCCCCGCGAATAGCTGCTCATAGAAAGACAGCACAAATATTTTCCCAATAGCGGCTCGATGTACATATGGAAGAAGTGACTCGTAGGCTCGCAAGCTCATGACATCAGATGATGCTTTTCCTTTCTCGCGACTGCATAGCGAAGGTGCTCCACGCGTGGTAGAGGCAGGAAAACTTCCAAACTTCTTGTGTTCACAAATTGTATTCTGGTTTTCCCAACACCCTCTCGATAACTTTTGACAGATACCGATAGCATGTTAGTCCACGTCTCCATTCCTCTTGGAAGCCTAAAATAGCTCGACTATTCATCGTATGATCACTTAGAAGCCGAGTGATGCCCCTCTCCCCTCACCACCGATTGATTCAAGGGCAGTTTATGGGCGTCAACAACTGAGTGCGCTGACAAGTCTAAATGAGCGGTGGATGCCGAATTCAGGTTATAGATTACGCCATTTTGAGAATGCCGAAGGCCAAATATCCTACCTGACCTTGATGAGGGTGTTGAAATAATAACAAACAGAGCATGGAGGGTTTCTGTTACATTCAACAGACCGTCGCTGCTCGTTTGACTTGTATGCCGGATGCGTCTTTCTCCCGCCGAAAGCGTCATAGTAGTACGCGTTTCCAGCCAAGCCATTTTCTCTATCGATTAAGTGCTGGGAGACAATATAAAGGCACTTTTTCACGTTCAAAGTTGCGGGTCATTCTCTGTGCGGCATGGAATTAAAGCATGATAGCCCTGATGTGACGGAACCTACGGAAGGACCCGAGCTTTTCGTTGGCTTTAATATTCTCCAAGAGAAAATATGAACGACGTAACATACACTTCTATATATGACTGCTTGTGGGATATTCATAGAAGACCGCTTTCTAGATTTGCAGGGAATGGAGAAAAGCTGCTCAGCCCACTGTCCAAATGTAACGAGGAGCTGGCAAGGATAGTTTTAGATTGGGCTGGCTATACTGCTGTCTTCTTTACAGCCAACTTAGATTTCAGTATTCCTCCTTCAGCCCCAACCAGACTATTTTTGGTATCGATTGCTCGGCAATCTCTTCGCAGCAGTATCTCAACCTCGCGATGAGACTGCGATCAGCAATGATTTGGTCCATTAGCATATCAATAGTCAAATATCGATCAACTCCGATCCTCTATAAAAGAAAAAACAGAAGTTCTGAACATCTGCTTTTGGTTGCAGTGTCTGTGTCAAATCATGGGGGGTAGTATTTCTCAATAGATAGAAGTATTTTGCGGGGTTTTTGAGGCTTTAGAAACGCTGTGTTTATCAAGATACGTGCCTAGATAACGCCTGCCACACTTGCTCAGATATCTGTGATTCGGAATGCTGTGTAGCACGACTTAATTGGCCAGGCTTACGACCTTGAGAACGGTAGTGTGTAACATTATAAGTCTGGAAACTATTAGGCTCAACTGCGACTCATTGCTTTTCCTGTGTTACCTCTGAAGTAACCCACCTTGACTTCTTAGTCCCAGCTTGACTTCATCATTATAGCACCGACCAAGATGACATCGTGTAAATTCTTTGGGCAGGGGTTTTGCAGGAACGGAGACTTTTGCAGCTTCATCCATGCACCAAGTACAAGCACCGGAGAACACCTCGTTCCTACCGCCGGTGCAGCCTTGCTTAACCTCAACTCTGCAGCTGTGAACTATGGCAACAGGGAAGCCAAAATATCCCAGAACTGCCGTTTCTTCTCTCAGGGAATGTGTAATAAAGGCAAGGAATGTCGATATATTCACCATCCGACCACAACGTCCTCACAGTACATTCATCCAGTGGCGGTAACTCTAGAATCTGCTCAGTTACCAACAGATACTCGTTCAGCGGTTCCTTGTAGGTTCCTGTCGAGACCCGGGGGTTGTCAAAAAACGAATTGCCCTTATTTGCACGTTGTAGACGAACATAATATGGAGAATACCAGCAGTCAAGTTTTGGAGAAAATTTATGAAGAGGCAAGCAGTCCTATTTCTAATTTGGTAGAAGCTATGATTAAATTATAAGCAGGACCAAGAGCGCGAGGATAACTTTGTTAGGAACCTTTCAGGAGCTACAGTCTACTTCAATGAAGGCGGCAGTATTCTCAAAGTCTCCTTTCCGACTGACTTTTCACTTGTTTATATCACTGGTCTCGTGCCAGGAACCACTCCTGAAGCACTCGTCGGTATTCTTCACGAATTTGGCTTTAACATAACCACCGATTGCGTCCGCATTCATAGGCCTATGGAATCATTAGAGCCGAAGGTCACCGTGAAGGTAGAAGACCCGCTGTTAGCCAGTGACTTAAGTTCCAAGCTCAAGAGCCAAAGTTCAGCCATAAAGGCATTACCAATACCCATTTATACTCAGCAGACAAGTTGCCGAAAAGCCTACATATCCTGGCACAAATCTACTCGAAGTGTGTGGGTCAATTTTGGTAGTGGTGATATAGCAAATAGAGTTGCGGAGAAGTTTAATGACGGTAGGTATAAGTGTCTTGGGCAACCCGTCAAATCATCCACTGGGAAACCGATATCAAGCAGAGGACGTCAACGTGGATATTGGAACCCTCTTGCTTGGACCATAGTCCTGAGTGACGTACCTAGTAAAGCAACTTCTTAACACGTCGAAGAAGCCATCAAACTGCTTTCTGACAAACCACGACACATTGAGCTCGGACCGGTGAGCTATAAAGCGTCCGATGAAGAGGTCAGCGTTATCGTCAGGTCTTGCCTAGAAAAATATGGACCTCTAGAGAGCTTCTACCTTGCGAAGAAAAACAAGGGGAAGCGGGTGAAAGCTATAGCTTTATTTGTAGATGAAGCAGACGCGAGGTTGGCATGCTCACTAAATAATGGCCCGCTTGCTATTTTGGGGAACGGAAAGCTGACTATAACAATAATTCAAACATTCAAAATCAAGGTATCAACAGCAGTCTACATTGCAACGAAGAGCGAAATCAATAAGGAAAGCGAGATCTGGAAAAAACGGTACCTAGTGCTTCATGTTTACCCAGATACTATACAGGCATTCACGACATTGAAAGTTGAGGGCAGCAGTACAAAAGATGTAGTCTACGCACGTAAAACCCTTGATGCGATTCTGAGTGGCCACATCCTGAAGGACAGTGATAACGACATTTGGAACCCATCACTCAGCAGCAACGGAAGTTCATACAGGGCATTGAAGTCAATCGAGAAGGCACTCCAAATTATTATCACAAGAGACAAAGTAAAGCGCAAGCTGCGGTATTATGGTCCTCCCGAGAAATACAAGCAAGCGGCTCATCAAGTCACCGCCATTCTCAGGGATGAGGAAACTTCTACGACTCATAGAGTACAGCAGCGACAAGAAACAGCTTTGCAAATGATAAAGGAAAATTGCGTCATGGAAATACGATCTGTGGCAGGTCTCGCATCTACGCCGGAGCAAAATTGCCCAATCTGCTTCGACGACGTACCCATTACACCGATTCAAACTCTGTGCAAGCACACATACTGCTTGGAATGCTTTGAAAACTACTGCGAATTCGCCGCATCCACAAGCAAAGCCGAATTCCGAATCGAGTGCCAAGGCGACAGTGGGAAATGCGCAGAAGTATTCAATCTAGCCGAATTGAGGGACGGTCTCTCCTCATCCGCTTTCGAGCTTCTCCTTAAATCGTCTTTTGATGAGTACGTTCATCGTCATCCCAAGGATTTCCATTACTGCCCAACACCGGACTGTGACTATGTCTATCGCTGCACTTCAACCGAAGACTCGAAGCCTCTAGGCTATACTTGCCCAAACTGTTTGGAGCCAATATGCACTCTATGCCACGCGCAGCATGGCGACTACACATGTGCAGAGTACAGAGACATTAAATCGGGTGGTTATGAGGCGTTAGAAAAGCTGAAGAGAGAGTTAAATATCAAAGATTGTCCAAAATGTAAGACACCAATTGAGAAGACTGAGGGTTGCAACTATATGACGTGCGGAGGCTGTAAAGCGCACATATGCTGGGTGTGCATGGCAGTTTTCGGGGACAGCGGCCCTTGCTATAAACATATGACAAAAGAGCATGGTAGCATTGGCCTTGACGCACTTAATGATTTGGTGGATTGATGAGTACTGGAGTGGAGGTATTCGATTTGACAATAAGGATTCTGGCACTTTAAGCGTAGTTCTTGAAAATTTGAGCAGACTAGCCAGAGGAATAACATAAATGAGGTTCAGCTAAAAGTCAGTATTCGTTGTGACGATGTGATGACACAGGAGGCCTTCTATAGGGTGCCGGCGGAGGCTACCAAGTATGTTAACCATACTGAGTGAAGTAATACAGTCGCTCCTACTTGCCGTAGTTCGCCGGATTATCTCTTTGTTCCATCGAACTTCTAGTGAGCGATATAAGCTTCCCAAGGTCTGTTCTTTTCATGCTAACTAACATTTCATGCTAAGTAACATCCATGTGTAGCGATGATGTCTCAGTGCTGCTGATATTTCATTTCAATTACGAAAAGGTTAACATAAATATAGTGTTCGAAGCAAAGTTACACTTGAAAAAAGTCGGTCAAGATAAAAGTGCCAAGACAATAAAGGGGAGTTGGATCTCTCTTGGGAAATAAATGTCTCGACTTTCATTGTTGCCTTGATGAACTTCTTAATATTGTTAACGAATATTTGGAATTTATAGTAGAGCCCTACACGCATCAGGAAATGGTTCCACTTTTCTGAATTATAACAATCATCATCGGTATATTCTTTGTTGATTTAGATACTTAATTGAACCTTACAAACCATTTCGGTTTGCATTAATAAAACTATAAAATTGAATCTCGCCTATCCATCCTGATAAGAATAGTCTCTTGTATCTTTCTTAGTTTCTTCGTATACAATGACCATGGAGGCTTCTTCTTTTAATCTCCAACCAATGATGACGTCCCGATCTGTGGACTACGATACCGACAGCCTATTGGATAGCCTTCTCCTCTTCCCCCAACTTAAAGAACTCCTTTATAGACCTCGCTTCATCCAGCGTCTTAAGGTCTCTAAAGAATGGGACATAGCTCCTGGACAGAAGCTTCTGGATGTAGGCTGTGGGCAAGGAGAGAATTGTTTGGTCTTGGCAAGAGAAGGAGGTCCGACAACCGCTGTCACGGGTATTGATATATGCGATACAAGTGCGTCATTCCTATATTTTTCTGAACGCTGAGAGGGTATGAAAGCTCAAAGCGCAAACGCAGAGCTAACGGATTCTAATATAGATTATGGAACTCCACCGATGAAAGACGCTCATGCTTTTGTCAAAAGCTCCAGCTTGGGGCCCCAGATAAATTTTCTTCTCGAAACTGATGCCGCAGCCCATCTTCCTTCATCTGAGATCCCCAAATATGACGCGGTAGTTCTCTCCATGAGTATCTGGTATTTTCACACGCTAAGTCACATCCTGGTAAGTATATTGTTCAAAGTGAATCTCCTTCCGAAGAAATGCAGAAATATGCACTGTCCAATCCAAGTAAATCCGCAGAAGGTCATTCTCAGAGCTAATTATTTTAATCAATTTCAACAATATGTTTTATTACACAAGATAAGCTAACTGAGAGTCGTCACCAATAGGATATTTTCATTACATTCTCTAATGCCAATATACCAAAGGGTGAGTCCAGATTATCTCTCAGCCTTCACCATTCTCCTCGTTTCAAAAATAAATTTCACTTCTTAGTTCTCAGCAAGTCCCTTATACTTCAAGGCGACATCAAAAATTATTAAATTTGAAACTTACTTCATCTTCCAACCCAGTCTATCTCTCTGAATATTCTTACCGCGCCTCAAACCCTTCCCAAGTTCCACATGTTCTCGCCGCCCGTGCATTCGCACGCTTCCATAAATACCGCTGCCAGAGAGGCTTCACGCCATCCTCGTATGGCCCCCGAATGCACAACATCCGCGCAGCGCCCGAGCCCGAAGAAGTTGTGGAGACTGCCCTTAAGGCAGGGTATGTAATCAAGAGACAGGGATATATCACACCAGAGGAGTTAGATTTGGATGGGCATATGCAGGTTAGGCACGTTATTAGGGTGAGCTATTCCTCTTTAGATTTCGGACTGAGGCATATATATCATGCATAGGGGGCATTCGACTTTTTCGAGAAGCAGACTGATTCGGAATAGGATACATCGCTCCCGGAGAGTTTCAAAAACATGGTAGTAGAGGAGGGATTACCGGCCGATCAGGAAGCAGAAATTTTGGCTATCGCAGAGCAGGTGAAGTTGGAAAAGGAAAAGCTTGCCAGGCAGGATATCGAGCTTTGCAGGCCTATGGATATTTGGTGGGCAGAACTAGAGCTGGTAGGTAGGGGGTAGCTGTTGTGTTACGTAGAAGCTTTGACCAGGAAAGACACGCCTGGATGTGAAAAGTCAGAAGGATATGTATTAATGAATTTTTATTTTCTGCATGAGACAAACAATGTCCGGACCCAGAATTATGGCGACGATCAGTGCAATAAGTATATTGTTCAGGTGGAATTTCTCTATATGTTAACATTTATTCTCTTTCCCCGCCTCCCCTACCTCTCTCCCTTTTGTCACCGTCTTCTAATCTGTACTTTGCTTTGGCTACCCTCATAGAACTCAGCAAGTAACCCAAACTCTCACAAAATTCTTAAGATGGTCTGTTGTTCTCTTAAATGATACAGCATCGTTTCTTTTCACCTTCTGGTATGTGTTGGTTATTTGGATGAACTCTGTTCACCTTCGGATTGTAAACCGGCAGTTGATCATCAAATTCAACATCGGAATTCTTAGAAGGTGTATCAGAGTAACTGCCTCATATTCAAGAGTCTCTTGAAGATGAGCCTGTAGCTGAGGCGTCATGTCGAAGTCAAACATAATCCTAGAAATGATGATCATTTTGAATAAACGAGAGAGAAGATGGGTTGCGTGCCTTTCTACGGTTACCCCCGGGGGGAAGACATCAACGCCAACACCGATAGTAAATGAAAGTTCTGTTACAAAGCATTTTAAGTTTGCCTCTGTAAGGTATGATTAATCAGAAAGTTCTTCTAGAATGTAGCAGTGTTTTCTATACTTCTAGGAAAGAGCTTTCTGCGGCCTCTTGCTGCTGAAGCTTTAGGCGGTGGATCATCATCTCGCCTAATCGCGGATCTACGACAAATGAGTGATGATGTGCTCACATCCTTACCCACGGAGGAAGAAAAGGAGGCTGGACTTGTAAAAAATGACTTCCATTGTCTAAGATGTTAACCCAGCCTAGCTTAGTGCTAATATTATAACGAACGATATAGCTATGAGTAGTAGCATCTATTGATCCTGAGTATCATGTATGAATGAAAAGAGTTCAGAAAGCCTTCGACATGTTGTGAATTGAAATAAGATTTGAATTGATATAGATCATTGTTGATACTTCTTGACTATTTGCTTGACAAACCTGTATTCGGGGACCTTCCATACCTTTGGATAATGTTCCTGTTCCTGGGGAATACTGGCTGGTACCACCAAATACAAATCGTAATTCTCAATATGGCAGGAATTCCGCTATTCTTGGGCTCTACTTGGCAGTTTAGCGGTGGTTACTGATTTATAACCTGGGCACTTGATGGTGTCTATTTTGGGTGATACTGATGCAATATAGGTCTTTTCGACCAATAGTTCACTGGTGAACCTTTTCTGAGAAGTATTGCTGAAAAGCGATCATTGTGCTGCAAAGAGACGGCTTTTACTCTATTCCTGCCTGTGATTTACCGAGGATAGATTCACTGATATCTACATAAAGCTCAGTGATCGAATCAATACAGGAAATAGCCCGAGGTCTGGCGAAGTATGAGATTAAAGTCCGATGAACTTCTTTTGCGTCAGCTGAGTAACCAATAATTATCTTAGTGTTTAGGATCCGAACCCATGCCCGCCAATCATTCGCCCACGAGCTCATGCATATCGGTACAACTCCAGTTACGAGATGTCAAATCAAGCTTTGACAAATTGAACATAACCGAAGCTAACGCAGTGGGGAAGCTCAACAGTACAGCTCTAGTGCGTGCAAAGAATCATTGGCCACGCGTTCGCTGCAAAGTGCACTTTACAGAACTCTGTGCAGCCTAAGATATGGAAAGTGAAAAATTTGAATGAAATCTATCTTCACCATTATGAATAAATAGTCCGGCATGCTCCTTGTATAGAACTTTATTGATACACTTTTCTTGAAGCAACTCGAAAAATGAATCTCTTCAATCTTTTCATGGGTTTGCGCTTCCTAGCGGCGGGTGTGTCCGCAAGTGCGAGTTACCCGTCTAAACCAGTAGATTTGACCACTCCTGTTCAGCAGCGACTTGCCGTAAATGGACTTAATTGTGAGCTTGTTTGTGTCAATATTACGGGTAGCCTCACTAATGATCAAATATCAGCTATTTCAGTTGGTTGGAACACTTATAAACAATTGAGCCAGCCCTGTGTCCAATATGGGTTTTCTGGTAATGCTCTTGCTTTTCAGGCCTGCTCGACGACATCCGTGACATATCCTACCTCTCGGACATGGTCAAACGCAGTTGTACTCACAGACTTGATACCGGCTACGACATATTACTATAAAATTGTTTCAACCAACTCCAGTATTGAGCACTTTCTGAGTCCTCGCATGCCAGGTGACAGAACACCTTTCGCACTGAGTTCCGTAATAGATCTAGGTGTCTATGGAGCCGACGGATACACTATTGATATGGATATGACCAAGAGAGATACAATACCTTCTATTATGCCATCCCTCAACCATACAACCATTGGGCGCCTTGCCACTAATATCAACGACTATGAATTTGTCGTTCATCCTGGGGATTTCGCATACGCAGATGACTGGTTCCTTAGACCCAAAAATCTCTTCGATGGTGTTAACGCCTACGAAGCCATCTTGGAGCAATTTTATGATCAGCTAGCCCCAATTGCTGGTCGTAAACCGTACATGGCTAGCCCCGGAAACCATGAGGCTGACTGTGAGGAGATTAACTACACCACTTTCCTCTGTCCCCTCGGACAGAGAAACTTTACCGACTTCATGAACAGATTTGGAAAGACGATGCCCACGGCTTTCCCATCTACCTCGTCGAGTAACGTTGCCATGATCAGTGCTAACAAAGCTAAAGTACTCGCAAAGCCCCCATTCTGGTACTCTTTCGAATATGGCATGGTTCACGTTATTATGTTTGACACCGAGACTGATTTCCCAGATGCTCCCGACGGAGTAGGCGGCTCAGCAGGCTTAGATGGTGGCCCATTTGGTGCTAAAAATCAACAGATCGAGTTCCTTAAAGCCGATCTCGCATCCATTGACCGAACTATTACTCCTTGGGTTGTGGTAGGTGGACATCGACCCTGGTACTCAACCTCAGGTGGCTCGACCTGTGCCCCGTGCCAGAAGGCTTTCGAATCCCTTTTCTACCAGTACGGCGTCGATCTGGCAATCTTCGGGCACATACACAACTCCCAAAGATTTTTGCCTGTCTACAACGGTGTTGCTGATCCAAATGGCATGAATAATCCCAAAGCACCAATGTACATCGTAGCAGGAGGAGCAGGAAATATTGAGGGGCTAAGCGCTGTTGGAACTCGGCAATCTTATAACGCATTTGCTTATGCAGATAATTTTAGTTATGCGACGGTGAGATTCCTGAACGGAACCAATTTGCAGGTCGACTTCATTCGATCTTCAACTGGAGAGATATTGGATTCCTCAACTCTATACAAGGCACACGGGGAACAGTTTCCGTTGCAAAAGAGAGACGAGATATGATTGCTGAGTGGTATTACAAGTGTTTGATAAATGTATCCATGCATAGAAGTCTGTAGGCAACATCTCTTACCTATCCCAAGGGAATGGTGTACATAAGGTGTGAGAGACCAGATGTCGAATAAACGATAAAAAGCTACACGGTGCCTAATAGTAGGCTCTAAATGTTTATTTTAGAATGTCGCTTATGTTTGTTCACAGGACGAAGTGTCGGTAAAGTTGGAAAGTCTTAAAAAAAAAGAATTGCGCATTACCCAAGCTCGGTAGGTGATTGCCTACGGGATAGAATTAATGTTATTGTGTTGTTTGGTCTCATGAGAGCTCCGCCATTCCAGAACCGCCCTTTCGTTTTACAAATTCAAACAAGAAATCTCCAGACTGAACGCACCTTTCAAACTGCCATAAGCCAGCAGAGACCGACCTAAATCCGATAGGTTTCTTAGCTATGTAGTTTTATGATCCAGTCTTGTAGTCTTGTCCTGCTTCACAGATTGCTGTCAGATTCTATAGTATATAGCCATTTTCATGACTTTCAATGACAACACTGGATCTGCATCTCGGAAACTGGTTGTCTGCATCATGAAAGGCATAGTTCCATCATCTGAAGTAACTATTCGAATAATATAAGGCGGTCAGAGCTGTCTATCGGGATCCTGCGTGGGCCAATCTACCCCGCGAAGTAAAGTTGCTATAAACTCGGGCCCAACCTAGCACAATCAATTAAATACTCTAATGCTTTAAATGGAAATATTAGAAAAGCTATCTTGAGTTATACATTTGTTCTATCTCACATACTTTACAGAATTTACTGGTATCGGGAAACTGAAGTCTAGGATATCCAGTCATGGTGGTAGTTGAATGCTCATAGATCCATCAAATGAGCTCTGTACAGTGCGCTGTTGTACCATGTTCGAGCTTTTAGCCTCTATGCCCAAGTTAGTGTTGTCGCACTCACGCTTACTAAAACTCTCGATGAGGATTTGAGTATCAAAATTATTAGCTCAATGAATTACGTGTCATGAGCTCAATTTGCGACCTAATGCTGACTAAACCAATAAGCACAATATTCAAGATAAGAACTCCACATCCGAACCCGTGCCCAAATAGTTCTAGTGTGATCAATAGCTAGATTACTAAGACGGAATCGAGGTTTCAAGTAGCTTTCCTAAATGTTTAGACGTCACTATCCCCGCGGTGGATCTCCAATGCATTGTCTTGATCCCTCAACAGCTGTACCTCATTCCACAACTGCTTGTGGAGAGGTTTACAAAGTATATCGTGCCATATTGCTCTTTGAACAATCTCTTGCCAATCATTCCACACTTTTACACCGAGTTCATCACACATATCTTTCAACCGCCCCGCGAACCATTTCCGCTCTGGTGCACCTTTTGCGGCAATCCCTCCGACAGCTACGATCCAGAAAATCAAAGTCGATATTTCACTCTGCATTTCACCCTCCATTGCCCTTTGATCCTCTAATTGCAGTACTAATAACGGTTGCAAGAACGAGATGAGACGATGTAGTAAGTGGCTGATTGCAAGCGTTGCATCTGGCGGTAGGCCTCGCCATGGCGCGAAAACATGTAAAAGGGTGGCATAACGAGTAGATTCGGAGAGGAGGCGGAAATATTCATTAAAGCTGATAAGGTGTGGAAGACTTAAGAGATAGCTTAGTAACGACATCAGCCTTGTAAGAATCAAAAGGTTTGCTGATGCTGTTGGGTAGGCGCCATTATTTGGAACAAGCTGAGAGACGTGTCTTACACTGATCAGAATATCATAGATCGGCTCTGAAAGATACTTTGCAGTAGAAGGTAGACATATTGAGTGTGAAGATAGCGGGGAAAGATCGGAGAATGATGAATTGAACTTTTGTTGTCTGGGAAAGAATCGCGGTAGAACGGGATCGAGTGGTGGGAATGGTATCTCATAGATAGCGATGGTGAATGTCCTTTTCGTTTCAGTGAGCTATAACTCGATGTAGTGGCACATATAACGTACCAAAAAATAAGATTTGCAACCATAGGGTTGCTCTCTCGGATACCTTGTAAGCCTCCGCGGAGTAGAACCATGCGTTTTAGGCCAAACATGTGCATTCTTAGTCGTGTCATATTTCCTCTCTCATGCTGCGCGAATGTCAGCGGCGCCATTTCCTTGGTCAATATCACAAGCTACCTCAATTGCGGCTAAGTTGGCTACAGCAGCGATAGTTTGGTCGCTAACACTAGCTTCTACCTCTATCCTTTTCCTCAATAAACTAATGGTCTTGCCCATTAGTTTGCCTTCTTGAATGGCAAGCTCCGCGATTTTAGTATCGTTATTCAACCGCAGATATGAAAGTTGAAGGATAGCATGGAAGAGAACAGCATCTCCTAAAATCAGTGGAACGTAGTATGTTATTGTTGGATTTGTCTCACTTGGCGGTTGCCAAGGAAAGTACTTGAAGACAACATTGGTAAGATCTAACAAAATCGTAAGCAGAGGATAATTGTAATACTTGGAGGTGAAAGACAATATTTTAACAAGATATCAATATCCGCGTCTTTAGTTTCACATTCTGGATATGTAGTAAAGGGATCGAGCAAGCCCCCTGCAACAGGTCTCGGTAAACTAGAGCCTAAATCTCTTCGAATTGACTTTGTTGACTCGTTGAGAGCGAAACTATCCGGATTTGATTGTCTATGAGGTTCCATCGCATTTCTATAATTACAAGCTGTAATATTCACAAATCTTCTTTTACAGTTTCCGCAAATTGGTTTGGCTTCATCGCACTACGATTACCTGCCTGATTAGCGTTGTTACAAAAAGCTCAAGATATCTCAACCTTGAGTGTAGAGGGCTGAAGACCTTCAATTTCCGTTCTTTACATGTAATACAGCCATTTCTGGATTTCTGGAATGTTCGTCGCCTTGTAACCAGCGTATTATTTGTATTAATAATCCCAAACATGATTTTACGGAGTAGAGGGGTAAAGGTGAGCGAGTGATATGAAAGAATCAAAGTTTGGTAAATCTTTTGGGATAGACTGCGTTTTCGGCGTGTATGATATGAAGTTGAAACTGACGACAATTCTGGAATTCGGTTTCATCAACTGATTCAACTCATCTCTTATTGGACTATGATCACCAGACACCGCACCACTGTAGCTTCCTGTGCGACGAAATATTGCCGGATTGATAATGTACGTCGTATCACCTGACATGACAGCATACATGCAACTTACTTCAATTACATCATCACACATGTCATCTTTCAAAAACTGTTTATATTTTCACTGCTACTAATCTCACAGATGCTCCGGACATCCCTCTTAGGAAATACGAATGAGATAGCAAATTGTGTCACGTTTGTCTCAATGTCTGCTCATTAACTTCAGTGTCTTTAAAAACGGTAACAAAACAAAGATTGATAAGTGCTCAGCGCTATATTATTCGTGAGAATGGAAAGCAGCGTTTCTGCGCTACCAGAAGTCTACCTGGCTTCGGGTGAACAAAAATCTTATTTGATTAACGATTTAAAATCTCTTCAATAGGTATATATGCATAATTCATTAAGTTCTAATGAGCCGTCAATTTGAAGAAGACATATAATGAGAAGCAATTTTGCTCCCAGGTATTATTTCCTAAGTATCAACACAAGACTTAACTTTGCTGGCTATTTCATTACGCCCAGAATATACTTAATGAATTAAATAATTTCTGCTTTCTTCAGACTAGACAATACGTTCGATAACATTTAACTCCTAGATTCGAAGCAGTTTCCCGGAATGAAAGTAAGCTCAGCCATTTCTAAAACGTTCCAATCCATTCGTTAGTGTCGTTTCTGGTTTAGTTTTGTCGCTGAAGTAATCTTGTCCACATCTTGTTCTTCAGCACATATGACAATTCGCTTGTTGGTGACTCTGTGCCTTTCTCACCGCAATAGTTCGTCAATGTACTGATGAAAAATTTGGCATGCTTATTGGTCAATGGCAAAATGTTAAAGACAGCTCTGCAATTGCTACATTTGTAATAAACTTAAATTACAAAAAAGTCAGTCATATAGTATGTTCTTTTGACACTCACTGTGATGGCTCCTTTCAGCTTGGTTTTATGTCTACAAGAAAGAAGAAACTCAAAACCGCTCGGCTGAGAGACATTTGTTTTTTCGACCTGAGGCTGGCCAAAGTGGACAGGGATCAAAAGTTTGATGTTTCAGCTGTAAACCAAATTTGAAATCGGATGTTCTCTTTAAAACATGAATAACTACATCCTAAAGTTTAGTAGTTATGGGGAAATTTTATACCTTTGCGTGTGTGGAATTAGCGTTTAGTTTACGCAACTCTAACTCACCACGGCTAGTCGCAAGATATAATTTATAGCTGAACTGGAAATATCTCTGGCTGGAGTAGATCCCTGTATTTTAACAATTTCTAATTATCTGTCTGTAATTATCTCCATGTTGTTCAAATGCGCTCTAAACCGTCATGTGCTCGTTAAATAGTTATAGCACAGTGATAGTCGTAAAGATCTCAGACTTCTCACTAGATTCTACGGTGATTGTCTCAATTTGAGTAGCTGCTGCAGAATGATGTACATAGTCTGTCTATAGAATTGAGCACCATATATAGGATGGAATCAAACCTCTGAAGACCTAGCATGGTTTTAAACATAGGTACAGTATTTCATGTATTAGAGCTCGGCCCCACCAGTTTGTCAACCCATAAGACTCATGCACTGAAAACAACATTGAACTTAGCTTTTTCAATAATATTTCCAGGAAAAGGAATTGACCAAAAACTTAACTAACAAGTAGCTAGGGACTACAAATATGGCTGAGTATATTCCTGCTAGCTAGTCGATTGGAAAGAGAATATTTATTGTATGGAATATGTAATTCTCTAATGAAAAAGATCTTTCCCACTCACGAAAAATCTCTGTTATGTGCAAATATGTACTGTTTGCGCCTTACAAAGAGTCAAGTCAGTCAAAGTGGTGTAACCGAGAAGGAAGCACGTATCGTAACTTTACACCCCTGCTAGGGATGTTACGTAACCTGTTGCTCCTCTACATTCATTTTTCGAATACTAGGCTGCTGAAACAAGCAGATTCCATTAAAAAATAAATCGAAGCACCACTTCAAATGATCAAGTAACCTACGTTGATATGATTTGTTAACTAATAGTCTATAGGTATTTATCAGGGGCACCAGAACAGATACAGCGGCACAAAATTGAATCACGTGCATCATCTAAATATAGTGTGCATCAGAGTATTACTGTAACTTATCGTAAATCATCTTTGAAATCCGGATTTAGTATCGGGCTATATGAATAATTCTTGCAGCCTCTGTAGACGGTTTGGCTTCAGATAGTTCAGGTGATTACGAGTGATCGATAATTGATTGATGCGATAAGGAGACCCCGCTAAGTGCCATATCCAGAACTTTGAAATGAAAGTTTCGCATTCACCAACACCAGCAAGGGAATTGACTTTAATTTCACTCTATGGAAATCTTAGCCTAAGCCTCTAGCGCTGGTAACCAATGAAATAAAAGTTATCTTTGGCTTGACCTAAAGTGTTCTAGCTCCATGACTATTAGAACATAGATAATCAGCAATGTATTTTAAAGGAAGAAGTGTCCTAAATTTAAGGTTGCTTTCAGCTAGCCACTTAAAGATGATCACGTTCAGCCAGCCACTCTCGTAGGCATGTACCATACGTTGCTACGTGTCAACTAGATTTGGAGTTTGCTAAGACTTCAGCTTTCGCCTTTTTTGAATATTGCTTGAACTCTGATCGCGCCACAAAATCTTGATATATTGGAATGAAAGGCTTTTTGTAGCAATAATTGATCGTTTGACGGCTGCTTACACTTTTCAAAGAGTTTATTTTTGGGAATTGTACGAGGCTAAACCCAGGGACGCTCTATCCAACAATGGTTATTGTGAGATAAATGCTTACTATAAAAAGATGACTTCGCTCACTACAAGTAACCACATTTTTGAGCATCATCAAAACTCTTCTTAACGAACTTCAAGCAGAATCTTATTATTCAAAATAGTCCTCAATATGGTTTCAGAGATATTCGAGGGAGTTCCAGCTCCTAGCTCTTCCCTTGGTCACTGGCTACCTAAGGACCGGGCACATATCCAAAAGTGGCTTA
>Ga0247807_10000785_pt1 | contig 19556 bp, 19 predicted proteins | sample UWRJL074202C1_FD_179931 | JGI IMG/M metagenome (GOLD analysis project Ga0247807, IMG submission 179931) | Plant litter microbial communities from Arlington Agricultural Research Station in Wisconsin, United States - UWRJ-L074-202C-1 | ecosystem: Environmental > Terrestrial > Plant litter >...
AAGTCCAGCTAAGACGATCACCCATAATGGGCGGCCCGATGGGATTTTCTGACTGCCGTTCACGTTTTCAGTCTGCATGCTTGAAGTCTCCCGCGCAAAGCCTTCCGCCAGATTCACTTTGCTAGCAGTACGACCGCAACAGGATCTCAGCCGGACACATCCGGGCACCGACGTTGGCATCAGTACGCTGCTGCGACAGAGTCGGCAGCCGCTCTTGCTGCCGGACGGTACTGGCCCTCGCCAAACGCGGGTCCCCACTAGCGATCGATGTAGCCTCGGCAACCCGGACATTCCAGGCTAGAAGCGAGCATTCCAACTGAATTCGCACAAGCGGGTTGTTTTGTACCAACCTATTTCCTGCTTAGTGCCTCGCCTTGGTTAGTACGGACGGTGAGCCGACGACTCCAGAGGGTGGGATCGTTCGATAGGAGAGAATGCACACTCTCCCGGGCAAACTAGACCTTGTCTGCCCGGGGCCGTTCGGCAGGCGGGCACCACTATCCCGCTTGCGGCCGATCAGCCCAGAAACGCGCCCGCTCTATCAGCTGATTAAGACACGGCGCCGGGGGCGTTTAGACGCACGCGAGAAGTTCGCGGTCCTGGCGCAAAGGTCGTGTCGCTTCATATTGCCCCCAACGGTCACTCGCGCCCCTGACAGGCGGATTGGGAACGGGCTTACCAGGGGCGGCCAGCCCCACGCAGGTCCGTCCCCCATTTCTCCCAACGTTCGCTGGGTTGCCGGGCACGGAAGCGTTCAGAGCTCCCACGAGGTGTTCGACCCGCGATTTCGCCGGTGCGATCGGAGGTCACCTACTCTGTCCAGCTGCGAGACTTCCTAGATGAACTACGCACGTGGCGCAGCGGTTCGACCCCGCATCCTCGCCGTTGGCCTTACCGCCGATGAATTTGAACGACTACGCGCTATCCACGGAAGCGTCACGCATGTTGACGAGGGCACACCGTTTCACGAAGAGGAACACGATGTCTTGATCGCTGGCAATTCCCAGTTTCACTCTCACCCGAAGATCGCGCGGAGATTGCTTTTCGCCGAAGAGCCCTCATCGCAGGGCGGGCGCAGGATGCAGGCCGGACGCGTGGCGGCCGTGCCAGGCTCTCCCGCGGCTGGTACCGCCACTCGGACCCAGGCACCGACGCAGAGTGTGCCGGCCCGCGACTTCGTGATCAGCGACTGGGCCCGTCAGTCGAAGATTGGTCCTCTGATTGAAAGCAGTTGTGTGCCCGCGCCTAGCGAGCTCTACCGCGGCGTCAGGACACCTACGAACCCCATGCGCGAGGTAATCCCACTTCTCTCCGAATCGCTCAAGCGACCGCTGATACTCGCCGGCGTGTTTGAGGAGGTGAGTGTTGCTGACGGTTCGTTGATGAGCTCAGTATGGTGGCTACCCTCTCGTGCCAGGTCCCACCTAAGTGAGTGGCTAACTTTTGCGATGAGCCACTGGCGACGGTCGGATCCAGACGCCTTCCCGGTTACCAGCGAATGGAAGCGACGCGCAGAGTGGTCAACTCGCGGAGAACTTGATGCGCGGGTCGAACTCGCAGAGTTCGAAGCGGGTGAAACCCTCCGCCAAGCCCAAGTCGAAGCGAGGCGCTCGGAACTAACCAGGTGTTTGGACGATAAGTTCGCGCTCGGCGAAGTCCGACGTACCCTTATTGAAGGAACCGGTGACGCGCTCGAAGAGGCCGTAAACGTTGCCCTTCAGGAACTCGGGTTTCGAGTCGTCAGTGCTGACGTCTTGCCAGAGCACAAGGGCTCGAAACGAGAAGACCTTCGAGTGTTTGATGGTGATTGGGTGAGCTTGGTCGAGGTGAAGGGCTATAGCGCGGCGGCAAAGTCAAATGATCTGTTTCAAGCCGCGAACGCAGTACCTCCGTACGTTCTGCGGGAGCAGCGAATGCCTGACGCCATCTGGTACGTCGTGAATGCATATCGTGCATCCGACCCATCCCAACGTCCCGCAGCCCTCGGGGCTCGGGAAGAGGACCTCGCCACCTTTGGTGAGGTGAACAAAGGATGTTTGATGGACACACGCGACCTCTTTCGGATTCATCAACGTGTCACACTTGAGTTGCTTTCCAAAGATGAGGCAAGGCACCTCCTCCGTTCCGCACGCGGAAGGCTGGTCCTTCCAGCATCATGGACGTCCTCGCCAAACGCGTAGCGCTTGCTCACACGGGTGTCGCCCCCGCGCCCTCAAGTAATGTCAGCCACTCCGCGTAGAGTTCAGATGTGACATTCCTTCCCGGCGACAACGCGGACCTCCGCAAGGTCAGGGGAGCTTTCTTTACGCCACCAGCGATCGCTAACCACCTCGCTGAATGGGCTCTTCGAGGCGACCCAAACGCCTCCGTGCTAGACCCTACCTGTGGTGAAGCGGTTTTTCTCCTTGCCGCTGGCCAGCAACTGAAGGCCCTGGGACAACCGCCTGACTCTGTGAAAGCACAGTTACACGGAATTGACCTGCACGGGTCCTCCCTAGTCGAAGCGAGTCGACTCCTCGAGGCTGAAGGACTAGCGGGGCATTTGGTAACGTCGGATTTTTTTGCCGTCCCGACTCCCGACATGATCGACGCTCCGATTCCGTTCGTAGACGCCGTCATCGGAAATCCGCCCTTCATCCGCTACCAGGAGCATGTAGGCGAGTCTCGTAGGTTGTCGGTTGAGGCGTCCTTCAGAGGCGGGGTAAGACTCAGTGGGATGGCGTCATCTTGGGCGGCGAGCCTCGTGCATTCGGCGGGATTTCTCAAGCCCGATGGGCGTCTCGCGATGGTGCTCCCTGCCGAGCTTCTAACCGTCGGGTACGCCGAACCAATCCGAGCGTGGCTGAAGTCCAGATTCGGGCAAGTCAGCTTGGTGATGTTCGAGCGCCTTCAATTTGCTGATGCACTTGCTGATGTCGTACTGCTTTTGGCTGAGGGGCGCGGCGGCTGTGAAGCGTTCTCCCTGTATCACGTAGAAACTGCTGATGATCTGGCGACAATTCGGCCGTACTCGAACACGAACGTAACGCCGCCGGTTTCCGGCAAATGGACCGATATCCTCGTCCCCAAGAAAGATCGCGGTCTCTTCAAACAGGTGATGACGGAACACTTCGTACCGCTCAGTGCCTACGGGACCGTCGAGCTGGGAAGCGTCACCGGAGCAAATAAGTTCTTTGCGATTTCTGAATCAACCCGAACCGCGTACGGCCTTACAGAGTCTCAACTCGTACGAATTAGCCCGCCCGGCACTAAGCATCTGAAGGCGTCCTCGTTTAGTGCGGCCCAATGGGCCGCACTTCGAGAGGCGGATGAGCGCGTGTGGTTGTTCCGGCCTGAGGCATCGGACATGACTCCCGGCAGAATCGCCTACACGGAGCTCGGTGAAGAACTGGGCGTGGACCAGGCTTATAAGTGCAAAATTCGAACACCGTGGTGGAGGCCGCCGGCGGTCTCGGTCCCAGACCTCTTCTTCACCTACATGAGTCAAAACTATCCTCGCCTAATCGCCAACTCGGCGGAGGTGACATTCCTCAACTCAATGCACGGTGTAAGGCTTTTATCCACCGCGCCTCGCGACGTCGTTAGCGCCCTGCCGCTGCTCGGACTCAATTCTGTGACAATGCTGGGTGCGGAAGTGTACGGCCGTTCCTACGGAGGCGGGATTCTCAAAATGGAGCCTCGGGAGGCAGCTGTTCTACCCCTGCCGAACCCCTCGGTCCTGTCCGCGGCCTGGGCGGAACTAAAACCGATCAGAGCGGGCTTGGACCGGCAACTCGCGAATGGGCAATGGACGGAAGTGGCCAAACGCGTGGATGCCGCCGTGCTTGGCAAGGGGGCTGGTCTCGGCGAGAGCGACATCGCCCAGCTGCTTGAAGCGGCGCGTGCCCTGCGCGAGCGAAGGATAAATCGGGCAGACTGAGCAAATGCCAGCAACCCGCGATCCTCAGGAGCAACGCCGACTTGAAGCCCTGGTCGGGAATCCAACTGAGAAGCTCCTCGCGCTGAAGGCTCGGATTCAGGATCAGACGATTCGCACATTTGCCGAGTGCGAAGCCGACTTCCTCGATCTATTGTGGACCCTGGATTTCTACCGAAGCGAACAGGTCATTCCACAAAGCCGTTCCTCTGTTTCGAGGCGGTCGTCGACGGACAGCGGCGATGGTCTTTATCGCAGCAAGGGAAATTTCTTTTCCGAAGTGATGACGCTGATCCTGAGTAACAAGACGACGAGCCGTTTGGCGCCCCGCAGTAAAGTCCAAGGTTTCTCCCAAACCCACCAAATTGACATCGCGTGGCCCGGCCGCGACGGCAAGATCCTGGTGGACCCCCTCATCTGCTGCGAGGCGAAACTCACCGGCGCGCCGGCAGTGGGTGCAATGAAGGCCCGCGGCGGGCTCGCGGACTGGAGCAATCGGCGTAAAGAGCTGAAGTTTCAGGCAACTGATCTGAAACTGTATCGACAGGCTGCCAACACCCGCATCAATAACTGGGACGTATGGCGGCAAAAAGCCACGCCGTCCGTCTATACCCTGTGGGCAGCTCGCTTAGAGGATCCATCCCAACTGGCAAAAATGGTTTCCGAGGCGCAAGCACTGACGTCCACCTACTCCGATGGAGTCGGCATCTTCGGATTTGTCGTGAATGTCACAAAATCGGGGTACGCCGCTGCATCACCTTCGACATCAGTGGCCGAGAGAGTCACCAGTCTCGATACCGTCTTGAGTCGGATCGCGGGCGAGATCCAAGACATCATGGACGAGAACAACAATCAGGTCCCAGCTCCAGCGGCGGCGCCGAAATTGACGGCGAGCGGCCTGGACGATGAGGACGAGGCCGACAACGACGCTCTGTTCTGAGTCACGTCACGCGGACTTTGGCGTCAGGAAAAGTGGCCCGAATGATCCGTTGAACCGGCCCACTTCTCCAGGAGAATGCACTCTTCACATTTGCCACACGAGCCCGCCGTTGAAGTGGCCTCCTGAGCGCCACCGGCGGCAGCAGCCTGCTGAAACCGATAGGGACGTCGCGGGCAATGGCCGAGGCTGTCAGATGCTTTTCCCCAGTAGGTCTGAGAATGCGGCGACTTCGTCCTGATTGCGCGCCGCCCACAACTCCGCCAGGGCTCGAAGGACGCGCTGCCGGCCATACCGATCACCGAGATCGTTGACCCAGTCATGTGGGTCGTGTGCTTCCAAGCTGTCCACAAACCTTGATAACTCACCAACGGGCACGCTGATTCGCGAGGCAAAGCCTGCAACATCGCCGCGAGCAGTCTTGAACAGATCGTCCGGATCGCCCTCGGTTGGCAAGAATAACGCTGGCCACTGTTTCGAGGTTGACTCCTGCACCTCGATGCGTTTGTCTCCGTCGAAGACAAGAGCCATTCTGATAGCGCCGTTTGGAGCTCGTGGTAGGTGTTGTTGCAACCCAACCATGTAGCCCGACCCTTTGCCCCAGACGATCTCTGTGGATGCAGAAACTCTTTTGTCGTAAGCCTCCAACAGAACGCGCAAGAGCGTAGATGCTGATTCGTCTTCTACGAAAAACACATTGCGGATTGGAGGTGTCGCGAGAAGCCGATCAGCAATAGTTGGATCGTCCACGCTGTAGGCCGCCGTTGGCTCTCCGTCGTCTCCGGTGCTCAACAGTACGAATGCATCTTCCTCGACGGCTTGGCCAATCATCTCCGAGGAATGAGTTGTGATCATCAGGCTCCAGTCACGCTTCAAACAGATTTTCAGCAAGCGGGCCAGCAGCCATGATGCGCCAATTGGAGGCAGGTAGGCGTCAGGCTCGTCGAGAAGCAGCGTCAGATTCTTGGCCTCCCGGTACTGCTCAAGGATCCAAAAAAGAAAGTGAACGGCAAACTCGCCCAACCCCATCTCGCGCGAGGTGTAGTCGCGCCCGCGACTAGTCACCTCAAAATATGGGATCAGCGCTTGCTCTCCACCCCACCGGAACCGCTCGGCTACCTCAGGATCGCTTGGCTCGACTTCCAACGCGTACCAGGCGACGGATTCGTATTCTCGTCCAACTATTCTCTCGACGTCGTTTCGACGATCGTCATCAGGCCCGGACGGGCCAAATTCTTCTTTCATCGCGTCGAAGTCGTCACGTGACCTCAAGACTATGAGTGCCTGCTCGCAGAGATGGTGGAGATCAATGATGAGGCCGTCTCCGGCTAACTCCTTCCCCAGTGAGCGCAGCAGTCGTGATTTCCCGGCCCCGTTTCGTCCACCGATGACAAGGCAGGGGGTGGCTTTGTTGAGCTCCACCCTGCCGATTGACAGAGGAGAGGCCGGAAGTGCTTGGCGTTTGCTTCTTATGGCGTGCCAGGCTCCTTCTTCCTCCACGCGTCTCACGGACGTGCCTCCCGCAGCATGAGCGAGGTGCCCCATTGGACACTGTCAAGGAACTCTCCGATCAGGGTCTGCGATGCCGAGGGGTCATGCTCGAGCTCCACCAGCAGCTCATCCGAATGCCGGCGAGCGGGCATGCCGAACGCGCTAACGGAGTAGAGGTGCACAGCTAAGTCCCGGATGAGCACCGACGACACATCAGTTACGCGGTAGGAGGCGCGATCGTCGTACAGCCTAAGTACCTCAGCGATAGCTGGCGTGACCCTGTTTCCATCGGCGCGCTCTCCTCGCCTGACGACGGAACGATCATGTTCGAAGTCACCGAGCAACGGGATCGGCAGTGCTCCGCTCTCCGCGCCTGCCCAATGGCAGTAGAGGAGCCATGACTGCAAGGTGCCCTTATTGAACTTGACCCGGTCGGGGACCTCCTCGATCTGGCGCATAAGCTGGTACGCCGACCGGCGAACGTTGTCCACCGTCTCGTTGCTGAAGGGCTGAGAACGGTAATAATCCTCGACGACACCGTTGTTGATGTGAACCCGCAGGTTCCCAAGCTGAATCGCGACACATGTTCGAGCGATGATGTCGTCGTAAGCAAGCCGGCCGTTGCTGAACCCGATCTTCCGGCTATCGAGTAGGCCCGACTCGGTGAGTTCCGAGACGAGTTGTTTCACCTGGTCGCGGGCTTCTCCATGAAGCGCGTTTCGTTTCTCTGGAGGTGTGAGGTTGTACGACTGGTTCAGCCGGAAAAACAGCTCGTTGGGTTCTTGGGGAAGATAGTCGCGCAACGTGATCACCGGCAAGACAAACCGGTTGACCGCCTTCCGGGTCGCAGCGGGCAGGCGCGAGTAGGTCATCCCGTGCAAACTGGAAATGAACGCGTCGTGAGGCTCGGTGTTCCCGTCGACCTTCACACCGTCGCCAAAAAAATCGCGTATCGCGGCAAGTCGTTGCTGACCGTCCAGCACCACTTCTTCGCCATCAGAATCCACAACGATGTGGATGGCTGGCACGTACCATTCCCGCAGGATCGTATCGATCAGCCGCTGACGACGCTTGGTATCCCAGATCTCGCCGCGCTGAAAGTCGGGTTGGAGATCGAGTTCCTTGTCGTCGATGCGGCTCACGATGGTCTGCAGTTGGAGATCCGACTTTTCAAGCTTCATGCTGCCCTTTCGATGGCGAACTCGCTGAATGTGGGAGCCCGTCGAGCCACAGCGTATTGGGTCCGCCACAGAAAGCGGCAGATCTGTCGATGCGATTTCACCCGCGACGGGTACGCGGGCCCGCGCCGGGCTCGCGCGCGCAGGCACTATGCGCAACCGTCGTGCTGACTGTCGGCCAGCGACGAATGTACAGATGGTAAAAGGTGGGTCAGTCCGCTACTCACCGTTCGGGCGGACCTTTATCCGGTCGACGCGGAAGACGGTGGTCTGGTCGACAGCTGCAAGCGAGCAAATACCCAACACTTTTGCACGGGCGCGCCTGCAGAGTCGTAAACAGCTACCCGTACTTAGTACGTAGCAATAAACGGCAAGCCAAAAAACATGATCGGCAGCGAGATGATCATTACGATCGCCCCGACGATCAGCCCCCAAATGCCGCGAGCCGAGGCGCCGTGGCGGATGAGGCTGATGACGGCAATCACCGCTCCGCCGCCGGCCGCAAGCCCGATAACCGCCGCAGCAAAAAGAAAGACTGGAAAGAGGAAGAGCTGCGCCTGGTAATTCGCGGTGTAGACAGGCAGCCACATCACCGACCACACCACGGCCAACACGACCGTGGCGGTCAAGGGGACATAGAGAGCCCATGCCTCCAGCCTCCCGCGCGTTGATTGGGCCTGGCCTACCGCCGACATCTCACTCATCGCTTCCCTCAATTCGAACTTGGCTCAAATTTACTACCATTCTGTCTACCCCTATGCCATGCTGACAAATCATCAATCAAAACCTGAGGAGTGGTCATGCGACCAGCTATCCCCCACACTAGACGCCGCCAGCATCGGCTCATAGCAATCGTTTCTATCGCCACGCTCTTGGGCGCTTTTGCAACCGTGGTCCAGGCCCCGCTTACCGCGGAGAAGGCGAGCGCTGCGACGACAACGTCGTTGACGACCGCGACGACGAGATCCCTCCTTGCGAAGAAAATCGCGGTAGCGGATTTTTCGACAGCAAATGAAGTGGTCGTGGCCCAAGACTCGGATCTGGCTGTGCAGGTGGGCGCGAACATGGCGACTCGTTCCGGCATTCCCGTTCTTGTCGCCGAAAGCGGGACCTCTCCTGCCGAGCTCCTCGCGCAACTGACCACCTGGGGAGCAACACACGTTCAGCTGGTGAGCTCCACCCCAGATTTCTTCGCCGCAGCGTACAAAACCTCGCTCGCTGCGCAGGGGGTAACCGTGAACGAGATTCAGGGTACGACACCCTTTGACCTTTCGCGGACAGGCGGATTCGTCGCCGCGACCGAGGAATATGTCCTAGCCCGATGGGACAACCAGCTCGCGCTCCGGTTAGCAATCAGCTACGCATCGACACGCGGCTTGCCGCTGATCACCTACGAGGCAACAACGCCAGACGCAGATCTGACCAGCTTCTTCAGCTCCACCGCCGAAGCGTCTCTGACATTCTTCGGCCCGCCAGAGACCATCCCCTACGACAAAATGTCGGAGGCCCAAACCGACAAAGTCTTCGCGATGCCCATAACGGATCCCGAAAAGGCATACACCTGGCTTTCCGGTCAGGCTCAGGTCGCGGGAGTCGACGTGAACGACGTCGTCGTCGCGCCCGCTGGTGTGAACGCTGAGCTAGCGATAGCCGGAGCACACGCCCGCACTCACAATCGGCTTCTTGCAGTTGCCGGAGTGAAGACATCGCTGACCTATTCGAGCCGCGCCAACGAGTACATGACGAAGTGGCGAAATGGAATCGCTGGGGTAGAGCTGGTGGGCGTTGGGCTAACGGCCGCGAATCTGACATCAGTCGCTGCGCCATCCACATTGGCGCAGACCGCTAAGCCGGCTTTCCGAATTCTCGACATCGTGAAGAATGCCAGCACATACACGCTCACTTACTCGACCGTTGCCGAAGCGACCAGCTACAAAGTGCTCGACTTGGACCTGGCAACAGTCGCGACTGCCACGACCACGACCATGACACTTCCCAGCGAACAGCGGGCGTTCTCTCTACTCGCCAAAAAGGGCAATATCACCTTAGGGCGGCTGGAAGTAAGAGCAAACGACTACGAGGACGCGTCAATGCGCTCCAGTCTGATCGTGGGAGCAGTCGAAGACGGGACAATGCGGCTCTCATTTTTGAGCCCCATCCAGGTTCCGCGCCTGATCACCCGTTCGATGAACGATCCGCTCGACGCCAGCGGCGTGCAGAGCGAAGAAGTGCCCGTAGCAATCACCTGCGCCGCAGCCTGGACGGATCGCGATCTCGATCAGACCAAGCAGTACTCGTATCGGGTTTCTGAGATGTCCAACGTCACAACCCACACCTGTGATGCAAGTCAGACTCCCCAACCAGCGGATGCGGCGAGCCTAGTGAATTCCGGGATCACCCTGCCACCGACCAGCCTCCCGGCAGCCTCATCCAGTTCCGATCAATTCCGCACGAAAGCTGACCAGCTTATTGAGCAGGCGGTCTCGGGGCAGTCCCAGCGCACAACGGGCATTGGCGTCAACGCCACGGGCGACGATTGGGCTCCTGTAATCCTCCAATGGATGGCATACATTCCTGAAGACAAAGTGCCCTTTCCTGGAACGTCTCTCAACCCTCTGAAGCCCCGCTTGGCGTTCCGCGGAGATAACCACGGCACGTTCCAGCCAAACGCGTCGGCGCGATTCAAGCAGACGGTAACCTTCACATTCGGCTCGAGCCACGACGTGACCTACGCCGAGTCCATGGGGGTGACACACCTCCTCAGTTGCGACCCTTTCTATAACGACTGCGAATCCACCTTCTCAAAAAAGGCTCCGCTTACCGAGCTCAATTTCAAGAAGCTCAGTTCAACCAGCACCACAGGCTCGGCACAAGTTGACGCAGCTGCGACTATCCCGCTAGTCCCGTTGGCGCCACCGATTGATACGCAATGGGTGGTCAAGCTCGCGCCGGGAAAGTCGGTCGTATACGGCGTCCACGACAACATGCCGAAGCATGAACTGTACATCGGGCAACCCAATGCCGATTTCTACCTTGTGTACAGCTCGCCCTACGCCTCATGGGTTCAGCTGCCGTGCTTGTATAACCCTCACGGTCAAGCAGTATCGAAATGTGGCTCCAAGTTGAACATCCTGCTTTAGACCGAAGTGTTGGGCGCGCGCCGTCTCTCGGCGCGCGCCCAATTATCTTGAGATGCATGTGGCAAATCACGGCGATCGTTACACGCTTCGGCTGTCAACGCATCCCGCGACGTGCCCGATTGCTCCGGGCATTGCCGGGATGCGCAGTCGAGCGCAGCTTGGCTGCCTCCGGCGCGGCCCGGCGACGAGCTTGAGGCGCCGCGCACGAACACCCTCCGGGCGACCTACGGCACTCCATCAACTGCGCTCCCGAAACGCGTCGGACATGTGTGGCTCTCCCTCGAACTGGGGGTGCACCAGTCACAACTATTCGTTGAATGTCCACATAAACGCTGACACGAGATTCCGTCACCCAACGGTAGCTTGGGCAGCAACCTGACAATCCGTCGCAATTTCGAGATGCGATTCTTGGGCCCTTCATCGAGGCCGCTCCGATCTCGATAGAGCCGACTCCCGAAAGGATCACTTATGAAGCATGCTGTCCGCATCGCGGCCATTGCCGCCACCGTTGGAATTGGATTGTTCAGCGCCAATGCCACACTGGCATCCGCCGACGAGACAAAACCCTCCGTTTCCGAAGGGACCGCTGTGCTCGTAGGGGCCGGTGATATTCCTGAGGCCTGGCGAGACAACCAGATACTTCTCGATCCCTGGGCCCAGAAGCTGTACGCCGTCATCGACCCCGAGGAGACTGGCTTTCCGCTCCCAATTGCGGGTCTACCCAGCGGCTTTGCGGGCATGTATGAGCACAATGACACCGGTGTTCTAGACCTCTACTGGTCCGGTCCGCTCCCTGAAAGCGTTGCCGCCATCGTCGCTGACGGAAATTCGTCCGGTGTGACCCTGGTAGCTCATGAAGACGCCCCCTACTCCCTACTAGAGATCAAAGATGGCATGGCTGCCATTCGAAGCTCCGCGGGAACCAACGCCTTCGCAGGTCTGGGAGATCCTGTAGAGCTGCGTCCAGGGCACGACGGAACTGGCATTGCGGCCGTCTTCACAGTAGATTCCACATCGACGCGACCGAAGACTCTAGCCTCGAAGGCCCGCATCGTCACTGATGTTCCGGTGAAGGTTGAGATCATCGACGCAGCAGACGATGCTAGCTTGACGGCGTACTCCCGTCAGGACGACACCAATCCCTGGTTTGGCGGAGCGACGCTGAACGTTGACGGCTACTTCTGTTCGAGTGGCGTCGGCGTTACGAGTCGGGGAACCGGCAACAACTACATGACGACAGCTGCTCACTGCGCACTCAACACCTCAGCTTCTAGCGGTCCAGTATCCGACGGGGGCGGAGACTCGGTTGGATCCTGGAGCAAGTCGTCAACGAGATTCAGCTCGACTAACGACGCAATGCTCGTGGATCCGTCGTCCAACAATGTTGGGAAGTCCATTTTTGTCAATGGCTGGGGCTCGAGCACGTATGTTCCGATTACAGACGTGGCCAATAATGTCGACGGCCAGTTTGTCTGCACGAGCGGCGCGATGACTGGCGCTCACTGCAACGTCGTCATTCAGGACCATGGTGTTGACAGAAACCTGTGGGGGCTCGAAGTCACGAACGTTCAGATCGGAAAAACGAGCTCTCCAGCAGGGACAATCGCGGTCGGAGACGGCGATAGCGGCGGCCCTGTGTACCGCAACACCGGAACGTCGACTAATACCTATCAGGGTTCGATCATTGCTGGACTTCACGTGATCACCTGTCCGTCGGGCGGTCGCGCAGTTCCGATTGCAGATAATCGCTGTTACAGCACGGTCTATTACTCCTCTGGCAAGCACGTGCTGGATGACTTAGGAATGGACTTGCACGGGTAGCGCCCTTCCCCAGGGTGCCGTGCAAACGCGCGCGGCACCCTGGCCCGCAAACTTAAATTGCCCGAGGCGAGACTTTTGGTCATTCTGAGGGACTACCAATTGTGACCATAGAGCTAAGACGTATTGAGAGGGCCAATGCCGTGATAGCCCAGCCCCCAGGCATGGATTCGGCTCTCCTAGCCAAGATCGCGAAGGGCGATCGCCAAGCGTTCCGGGAAATATACGACAGATACGGTCACTCCGTCTACATTTACGCGAGTTCCATACTGGGCAGGGGCTCCAACGCCGAGGACGCCGCTCAAGAGACGTGGACCACCTTTTGGAAATCCCGCAAGACCGTCGAGATGCGAAATGGCAGTGCCCTGCCGTGGCTGTTAGTCACCGCGCGACACAAGTCTCTCCATCTCCTCGACGAGAAGTACGGTCAACACTCATCCCTTGAAGACTTTGAGCTCCGATTGCCACATTCGCATGACGAACCGTCTCGCGAAGCAGAACGCAATGAACTTCAACGTTTTATCGACGGCTTGGTGCTCGAGATGACCGAGACCGATAGGACCATCTTCAACAGGTGCATCCGAGATGGCGAGAGTTACGACAGCGTCAGTCGAGAACTCGGACTTGCCGGCGGCGCCATCAAGCACAGGATCTCTCGGATCCGAATCCGAATGAGAAACGCCATCGCTATGCAAGGAGAAAGATAATGCGCAATAGCTCTTCCGACACCGAAACCGCCGACCGCCTGGCCGTCGACACAATCTGGGCGAACGTCGATGTGGCCATCGCGCCGACACACTCCCGACGTGCGGTAGCTTCAACAACTATCGTCACCGTCGGGACGCTCCTTGCCCTATCGACAGGGGCCGTTGCATACGCGACTTATGACTCGACAAAAAACGCTGGCGAACAGCTCACTCGGTCGGAATCAACACAGGGCACGCCTGAGACGTTCCTGGAGACCCAGGACCGGCTCACTTCCGTGGCCGACGATATTCTTGCTCTGGTCTACCCCAGCGGCGAGACAGCGACTGGCGCAACCGCTGCACGGGCCAGTGGTTTCGCAGGCATCAAAATCGACGTCGCAGCCGGCGCGCTAGACCTCACCTGGGTGGGAGATTTACCGGACAACGTGGTGGATGTGATCCAGTCCCATCACGATGTAGAGGTTCGAGTACATCAGTCGGTCTTATCAGCGCACGACGCCCAAGTAGGACTACTTAAGCTGCGTGCTTATTTCTCCTCCACCTCAGCCGACCCGACCTTTTCCCTCTTGGAAATCGCTCACGCCTCCGGGGCCCTGAGGGTCACAATCGCTGCGGAATCCGATCGAGCTGATTTCGAAAATGCCAAGAAGGAGCTGCAGGCAGTCGCCGGAGTGCCCATAATCGTGGTCATGCAAGCCTTCGGAGACCATTCGCTCGAGGCAGGCGACGGAATAGGGCATTTCGCCCCTTAGAACGTCTCGCTAACCACCACAGCGGAAATACGAAGATCGCTCGCACCTCGTAAGGCCGGTGTACTCGTGCCGAGCAATGTTTTCGCCGTGAATGTCGATCAGCTGGCAGTCTCACGTGTCGTAGTCGTCAGACAGCGTCCCGCACCTTCCGCGCCATCTGCTGCGCCATCTCCTCCGGATCGTCATCCAACCCGAAATTCATCACGCTCAACCCCTCAGGCCCTCTCCGAAACGACACCAAGAAAACGCCCATCGGCGGCTCGTGCTGACGGGTGACGAAGAGGGTTCCCGGATCGACGTCGACCGGAAGACCGGCGATGAGCTCCATGAATCGATTAAAGATCGGTCGGGCTACCACCATGTGTCGCTCGTTCAGCCACCGTTCTTCTAACGGCCGGTAGACGTCCGCCGCCGCTTGCAGGATCATCTCTCCGGCCCACTCGGTTCGCAGCAGGTCGATCATCGACCGACCACCCCAGACTTTGTGGCGCTTGTTCACCGCCAGCGCGATGTGCCAGGACTCCTCCGGCCAGCCTCTGAGGTTGGCCAACAGCTCCGACAGCCGCGGTGCCGGCGCACGCGGTTCGCTCGCAAATTGGAACGAAGGATAGACCTTGTCTCCGCTGGGAGTGTCGAGCTCGAGCACTTGGTCGTTACGGACCAGGACGCGCAACTCGTGTTCATTCACGTGAAGGATCTTCATGACGCCGTCCGGTGTGTAGAACGGCCCGATCATCTCATTCCAGAATCCCGCGCTATTTCTAGGCTCGTCCGCCGCCGCTGGTTGCGGTTGTTCCTCGTTCACAAGTTATGACCCACCCTCCTCATTTCTGTTGCGCTACCGCCTGCGGGATCGTGATGGTTTGGACCTACCGCAAACTGTCCCGGAGCTCCTGCGCCAGCACGTGTGCCGTCTCGTCCACCTCGCCGTTGAGGGGGAAGTGCATGATTCCGAATCCCCCTGGCTCTTGCGGGTAAGCGACAAGGAACGTTGCCTGCACCGGTTGAATCCCTCGAGATACAAACAACGTCCTGGAATCGACATAGACCGGCAAGTCAGCAATCAGCTCCCGAAACCGATTGAAGACCGGTCGCGCGAGCGCCATGTACCGTGCGTTCGACCTCGGCGGCTCCGCGCCGCCTCCCTCGGAATTACCAGTCGGCAACATGACTTCATCGCGCCATTCCGTGCGCAGAAGCTCAATTATTGAGCGGTCGTTCCACATCCTCAGCCGCCTGTTCAGCCACGACGCCACGAGCCAGGGTTCGCCCGGCCACTCTCGAAGGTTCGCTAACAACGGAGCCAGCCGCGGCACGGGCGTCGACTCGAGCCCGTCGAATTGGAATGTGGGATAGACAGCCTCGCCGCTGTCAGCAGTCAGTTCAATCACCTCGCCCGCTGTGACCATCTCACGCAGTTCATCCTTCGTCACACCAAGGATTCCCATGACGACTTCCGCCTCGTACAACGGGCCGACCCGCAAGTTCCAGAAGGCCGTGTCATGACGAGACGACTGAACGTCGGCGTCCGTGGCTTGCCCTATTCGGATAATGTCCATGTCTTCCCCTACATGTGTCTTTCAATTTCTCCGCGCGCATACCCGACGACTGCCTGTACGACCTGTTCGGTGTCTCCGGCCAGGGCAAAATTCACCACACTCAACCGTTCCCGACCTTCTCCAAGGGAAACCAGAAAGACACCCGTTGGCGGCTCGTAGTCACGGCTCACGAACAGGGTGTCCGGGTCAACATGCACAGGGAGCGCCGCGGTTATTGCTACGAACCGATCGAGGATCGCGCGGGCGACCGCCATGTGTCTCTCATGCAGCCATTCCTCTTCCTTTGCACCCCAGTCCAGTGAGCCTGCGGACGGAGGCGTATGTCGATCCCCACTACTTCGGAGAAGTTGAATTACCGACCGGTTACCCCAGACGCCGATCTTCCGGTTCAAGACCAAGGCCACGTTCCACGGATCATCCGGCCAGCCTTCGATGGTTGCGAGCAGTTGCGGCAGCCGGGGCACTGGTGTCCGATGGCCACCAGAGAATTGAAACGCGGGATAAACCCGCTCACCACCGGTGGTTGTCAACTCGAGAACCGCGTCCGCGCCTACGAGGTCTGACAGCGCTATCTCCGACAAATTAAGTACTTCCAATACGCCGTTCACTGTGAAAAACGGTCCGATCATGTCGTTCCAGAACTCCGCACTTTCGTCCGGGCCGGCATACTTGTCGTCCACGCCTTGCCACCCAGTGCCGCTGTCCATAAAAATAGACTTACCACGTTGATGCGGGGAGGGAAAGATATTGTGGTCGCGAAGTACGAGCCGGTAATCGATACGGCGGTGTGGCTAGCAATCCGTGACTTCGTGATATCGGCCGTATCGGACTGCGCTGGCTCCACCCCTTACAACGAGAGCACCCTCAATGTCGCGACCTCACGACTTACCGCCTGGTGTTGGGAGGACGCCGGCTTGCCTCTCGAGCGAACGGTCATCTTCGACCGCAATACCATCGCCCACTTCATCGCGGTGGGCTCCACATCCTGGAGCCCATCAGCTCGCGGCAATCTGCGATCTCAGCTCCTGCGAATGTCAGAAACGCTAATTGGTAGGACAACCTCATTACGACGTTTGGTGTCCTTGCCGCCACCCGATCCATCACTCCCTTATATAGAGGAAGAGATCGTCGCTCTGCGGAACTGGGCTCAGTCACAATCGACGCCACATCGCCGGTCCAACGCTCGGACGCTCCTCGCTCTGGGGTTCGGCGTTGGTCTTTCGGCGTCGGAGCTCGGCGACCTGCGGTCGGACGCTGTCCACGTTGACGGCAGCGGCGTCGCTATAACAGTCGAAGGCGCGCGCGCCAGAACGGTGCCAGTCCTTCGAGCTTGGGAGCAGGATCTGGTCGACCGCCTGTCACTTCTGCGGCCGGGCCAGTTCGTGTTCAGGGAGAACCGCACGATGTCCTACCCGAATCACGTGTCGAACTTCGTCAACCGAAGCCAGAAATCTGCGATACAGCCGCAGACGCAACGGCTGCGAGCGACTTGGATCGTTCACCACCTGACGGTTGGAACTCCTGTAAAAGCATTGATGCGCGCTGCGGGGGTGGAGTCGCTTGAGGCGTTCACTCGGTACATGAGATTCGTGCCGGACGTCGATGTGGAGCTCGCGAGAGCGCTGCTGCGGTAATGAGCGGATCGCCGGGTCTCATGGATGGGTCGGAGCGTGATTCTTCGTATCGGTACAGACTCGAGCTGGCACGCGCGGTTGTGGAAGAGCTCCGGAAGGACTCTGACGGAGTTCGCGCCAAAGCGCTCGAAGCCCTCCCCGGCATCCGAGCAAATTCCAAAGGCGATGCTCTCGATTGGATGGACGAATGGTCGTCGCTGCTGGCTGGGCCAGTCGAGGAACTCGAGGCGATGCTGCTGCGCCAGGATGAGCACGGAGCAACAATGCGGCTGTTGTCGCCGTTCGAAAATGTTCTGAGTTTTGAGCAGCATCAACAGATAGCTCGTGCCGTGTTCGGGCCGGACGGCGGCAGCTTCTCCTGAGGGCGGACCGACACTCGCTAACAACGATGACAGAAACGGGTTGGGTGAATAAAGGATGAATAGGTAGCTGTCGCAGAGAGTCATCTACTCTCCACGACGCGCGAGGCATCATTTCACCGCGAACGCTGAATCACCCTCGCTGGTCCATTGAAAGGCGCCTTATCCCTCCCCCACCAGTACTGGGCTTACGCAAACACCGTGAAGCTCTCCAACTCGCTAACCTGCGTCAGGCGGCTGTCCGTCTCGGTATCGCGCAGACGAGGCCTCGCACCTGAACGGTGGTCCGTGTATCGAGCTGTGGTCCTTTGTGCTGACGAAAGCCCATCGGGTTTTGTGGAGAAAGCTTTCCAGAGCCTCGCTGAGGCCGGTAGATGTGTGGCGGGTCCATGCTGGCGAACAAAAGACGCTTCGTTGCACGATGACGCCGGCACCGATCGCTGGGCGGCAACCGTCAGCTCAGTACGCTCGTTGACGAACCATGCCGACGCTCGCGTGAATGCGCTTCTCAGACAGTGTTCGCAGGAAGCGTGACGTCTCGGCGATCCGACCAGACGAAATCGAGTAGCGCGACGCGATCGGGGAAGTACCGGTAGATGGTCCCAATCGATACACCCGCAAGCTCCGCAACTAGCGCCGTAGTGAAGCGGTCACGTCCGACCAACGGATCCTGTAGTACCAGCCGCGTTGCATCTTCGATCTTTGCGATTGTGGCGTACGACCGGGTCTGCTTGGGCGGGTGCCGAGTAACTCGCTCTGCCGCGTCGCGATCGAAACTGTTCATGCCCGCACCCCTTTTCCAGCACTTAGCCACATAACAAACAGAACGGACTGTATTGGAAGTCGTCCTGCTGGCTCATACTTTATCTTGCCACGAGGATAATTCGCCTTGTTTGTATTGGAGATTCGCACCCCTTGACGGTTAGTTTGAATGCTGTAGAACAGCGACCCTCCCATCAGGAGCAACGGCACCTCACGATGGACTAGTGCGTTTAGGCAAATGCGCGCAGTAAAATCGCGTCAGGATGGTGCGTGGTGCTCGCCGCCTGCCAGCAAACGCCCATTGCGCTGCACATGTCGGTTAGCGAGCTAGTGTGGCTCAATGGCCGATCCCCGCAGTTCGAAAACCGAGGCTCACGTCGATGATCGCGTCCGCGGAATGCTCGACACCGAACATGTCACGAAGTTGACACTCTCCAGCATCGCCATCCACTGCTCGATCTCCCGTCGGACGCTCCAGTCGCACTGGCGAAACGTTCCGATGGTGATTCGCGGCTGCTTCTCCCGATTTTACGAACCGATGACCGTCTCGGTCACCGCCACGGATGCGAGCGAGCGTCTTGAGCAGGCCTTGCTCCATATTCGAACGACATTGGACAGTCACCTCACTCGGGCTGCGATCTTCGTTGCAGACGAGACTGGCGAATCCCGGCGATTCGTTTTTGAGCTCTGGCGTCGGGAGCTGGGGGTATTGGTACGTTCATTCACGATCGAGGAGTTCGTAGAATTGGTAGGGCCTATGACAATGGGAATGCTGGTGTTCGGCCAGGTGCCCACATCCGCAACGGTTCGACGATCGGTTATTGCCGCTCAGGCTCGTCGATGACCAAGCCGGGTTCCGCTCCACGCTTCATGACCGAGGTTCGTCAAACCTAATGGTCGGCGCAAATAATCAGCGACGCCCGCGATGCGCCCACAAGCCCGAACGAGTTGAGCCTCACGGAAGCGCGACTTCTCGTCCCGCCCTGTGTCCGCGCGGCAACGACTAGCCCTCCGGCAGGTTCTCTAGGTTGTCCTGCTCAGTGCTGTTCGGGTTGGTCTTGATGTACGGGCTAGCAAAACATCCAGCTTTCGGACAGAAAGTCGCTGTGGTAATCGTGGCAGAAGATCCCCCTGCGCTGGTTCGCCAAACATCGCCGCCCTGAATGCTTTTGACGACTTCCTGGCGCGTGTAATGAATCCCGATGTTGGAGATAACTCCCTCAATGTGGCGGTGCAATCCGTCGCTGGAGAGCTCCTTGCGAACTTTGGTAACGATGTAATTTGCCATGATTCTCCTTGCTGT
>Ga0247807_10000786_pt1 | contig 19550 bp, 15 predicted proteins | sample UWRJL074202C1_FD_179931 | JGI IMG/M metagenome (GOLD analysis project Ga0247807, IMG submission 179931) | Plant litter microbial communities from Arlington Agricultural Research Station in Wisconsin, United States - UWRJ-L074-202C-1 | ecosystem: Environmental > Terrestrial > Plant litter >...
ACGCTTCTGTTAATTTCTTTTGCAGACTATCGCGGAGTTTCATAAGCCGCTTCGATTCAAAGCCGCGATGCTCACTGGCAAGTTCCATACCTTTGGCGAACCCAATAGTTCCGGCAACGTTTTCAGTACCGCTCCGAATACCGCGTTCTTGACCACCGCCAACAATATAAGGCTTCAGCTCAACAAACGGCGCTGACCATAAAAGGCCGACTTGCTTAGGACCATATACCTTGGCAGCATTTAAGGTTAACAAATCAACGCCAAGTCGGGCGATATTAACATCAAGCTGACCTACCCCTTGTGATGCATCGCTATGTAAATAAATTGGAGTATGATCGCCACGAGCTAAGCGTGCATCACGTTCTTTTTTTATCACTTCAGCAATATCACGCAGCGGCTGAATAGTTCCTACCTCATTGTTGGCCAATGCAATACTTACTAACCGAGTATCGGGACGAATGGCAGCTTTTACCACGTCAACGGAAACAAGCGCACGATTATCGGCTTCAACAATTGTATGCTCGAAGTTTTTAGCAGCAGCAAGTACGGCATGGTGTTCAATATTGGCTGTAATAATATGACCACCAATACTTGAAAAGGCTAAATTAATAGACTCCGTTGCGCCGGCAGTAATAATAATGTCGTCACCCCGAGCACCGATTGCACGCCCAATAGTATCTTTAGCTGATTCATAGGCACGACGTACCATAATTGCAGGAGCGTACGGCGCCGACGGGTTATAAAACATATCAGAAAAGTACGGCTGCATAGCCGCTAATACTTTGGGGTCAAGTGGCGTTGCAGCCGCATGATCAAGATAAATCACCTCGTTATTCACTTTCCTTATTATAGCGTATTAGCCACTAGGCAGCTAAATCGAAATCGTCTTTTTTAGAAAGGTCAGAGATGTCGTATTCATTTTTAGCCATCAATTCAATCAAGGCTTCATCAAATGGGTAGAGCTCATGCATTACCGCGTGTTCATATGCTTGAACGGCGTTAATAAAGTACGTTTCTTCTCCAGGTGTAAAAGGTGTTAGGTGACCTTGGTAAGATTTTTGAATTGAAGTATCGGTTACTTGATAATGAACAGCTGAATCTACAATAGAAACGCCCTTTCCGTCAGTCCAGCCAAAGAACCATTCATGGCCTTCGCTCCAAAATCGAAGGTCGTGGGTTGGATCTGCTTTTTGCAATAATCGCCCACCAATTACAGCTTCTTTATCAATCAGTTCTGCCATCAGCGGCTTAGGAGCTATAATGAACGATTTCATCGATTTTAGCCAAGGACGTTTTGATTCCTCAATCTCAATTGCAGTATAGCGGTATGAATCAAGACGGTTTTCAATTTCTTTAATAAAGTGAAACGGTTTTGGGTGTGTTTCTGGTGTAGAAAGCTGAGCGTCAGGCTGTAACGAAAAAGCTGCAGCTGGCTTAGCTTCAGGTGTCTGTTCAGGTTGAGGTTCTGGGTTGCGAAACGCTTCCGGAATCGCATATTGTGCGTCTGCCATATTAAAAATCTTCCCTTAAATAATGGAATTTTTTGGTGTTTTGGTTTAAGAGAGCGTTGTTAATTGAAACAACGTACGGGCGTTTGCGGTAGTTGCATCAGAGATTTCTTCAAGGCTTATACCTCTTCGATCTGCATGATATTCGGCAACCAGCTTCACATACGCGGGCTCATTTACTTTACCACGTAATGGAGCAGGCGTCAAGAAAGGAGCATCTGTTTCAAATAGCAAACGGTCTAGGGGTATTGAATCGAACGTATTTTTTTGTACTTCATCCTTAGTGAAAGTACTTATGCCATTCACACCAATATATAACCCTCGATCAAGCGCCATCTGTAGATTTTCGCGGGAATCAGTAAAACTATGTAATTCACCCCTTATTCCGGGATATTTATCAAAAATTGGCCAAAAATCATCAAACGCTTCACGTACATGAAAAATAATGGGCAAATTATATTTTAAAGCAATTTGAATTTGAGCTTCGAGTGCTTCAATTTGCACTTCACGAGGGCTGTGACTATAAAAGTAATCTAACCCAATCTCACCTACCGCAACGATTTTTGGTGAGGTAGTCGCTAAATCATCAATAGCGAAGTAGCCATCTTTCGTGTCGTGAGGATGTACACCAATAGCTGCATATGCTTCTGAATGCTGTTGGGCAAATTCAATCGCAAGCCGCGAGCTATCTTCAGACGTACCGACACAAACATATTCACCGACATTCGCTTCAGAGGCACGTAATAGTACTTCGTCTAAAGGAAGTTCATACGACTCATGAATATGACAATGCGTATCAATTAACATTACTGTTTTGCGGCGTGTGGGTCAGCAGTGTGAATGTACCGCTTTGGGAATAATACGCCCTCCGATGGCTTAACCACTCCACTTTCGAAGGTATCGTGAATATACGCAGCGGTACCAGGCATAAAGGGAACCAACAAATCGCCAATTTGAATTAATGCACCCGCACAGTGAGCCAGAATTTCAGCCAAATGTGGTTCAGCTTCTGGGTCGGTACCAATACCCTTGGCAACCATCCAAGGTTTCACATTATCGATGTATTGGTTGAGGCTGCGAATTTTGTTCCAGACTTCGTCAATTGCCTTGTTGAATTCAAGGTTAGCCATAGCACGGTGATAATTTGTCATATCGTGTTCGGTTTGTTGTGACTCACCAATTACCCCAGCTTGATAACGAAGAATCATGCTCGATACACGCTGGATTAAGTTACCTAAATCATTACCTAATTCACCATTGTAAGCAGTTTCAAATTTCTCCCATGTAAAGTCACCATCATCTTGGGTAGGAATGTGTCGAGAAAAGAAATAACGAAAAGCGTCAAGGCCGTACTGGTCAATAATTTCGTTAGGGTCGATAACATTACCAACACTTTTACTAATTTTTGAACCACCGATATTAACAAAGCCGTGGACCAATAGTTTCTTTGGAAGCTCGAGCCCTAGGCCAAGTAACATAGCTGGCCAAATACCGGCGTGAAAACGAAGAATGTCCTTACCAATCACCTGAACATCTGCCGGCCAGAAGCTTTTGTATTCTTCTGGACGGTCAGGGTAGCCTAACACAGTAATATAGTTTGCGAGTGCATCAAGCCAGACATACATAACTTGCTCTGGGTCATCGGGTACCGGAATACCCCAACTGAGGCTCTTCTTAGGACGAGACACACTTACATCCGCTAGACCATCTTTAATAAGTTCTAAGAATTCACTCTTTCGGAATTCAGGAACAATTTGCATTGTACCGTCACTAATTGCTTCTTTAATACGGTCAGTAAATGCACTCGTTTTAAAGAAATAGTTTTCTTCACTTACTTGATCGAATGGTGTTTGGTGGTCTGGACAGATGCCACCAAGGGCTTGCACTTCGTTATCAGTAAAGAAAGCTTCGTGTCCCATACAGTACCAACCGCTATAGCTGCCTTTATAGATATACGGTTTTAAAACTTCCCAAATATAACGAACAGATTGAACGTGATGTTCGTCAGTAGTGCGAATAAAGTCGGTATATTGAGCACCTACTTTTTTAACAAAGTTCTCGAAGTTAACATACATTTTATCGGTATATTCTTGAGGGCTAATACCTTCTTCGGCAGCCTTAGCTGAAATTTTATTACCGTGTTCGTCGGTACCCACTTGAAAGCGTACCTCGTGACCATTTTGACGTTGATAACGGGCCCAAATATCAGCCAGCATGTAGTCAATGGCGTGGCCAATATGAGGAACGCCATTCACATAAGGAATAGCTGTTGCGATATAGAGTTTTTTCTGTGGTTGTTCCATTTATGTCCATTGTACCAGATTGATACGTAAATCGTCAGGGGTCTAACGACCGTCGGCCTTCGACCAGTCGGTCGCAATATCGAAGCCATCTGGATGAGTAGCGGCAAAACCACCAGTATCGTAGACTTTTGCCATACCTACACTTGTTTCAGTTAACGAGCAACGTGGATAGCGACCGAAATTGGCGGCGATAATTACATATCCATCACGGTCTACTTTTACACCATCGAATCGCACTTCGTAATACCCACCCTGGCCACAGGCTTGCATTACTCTACTCATATTCAGGTCATAGTAGGTTTCACGATGCGTCACCCCTTTACTGTCGGTCCACATTTGAGCGCCTTTAGACTTTGTCAGCGCATTTGGCCCTAATTTTATACCAATTATTTCAACTTGTTTCACAGGCTGAATGGTAACAATGCTCGCAATTTGCTTGCGCGATAGTTCAATACCATCCTTGACCTCAATTTCGTACGTGAGCGTTTCAACACCCTCAACGCCTGGTGTGCTCACTACCCTATAGCCGATTGGTCGGTCGGCATCCTGGATGTGTTGCTTACCGAAGGCGATTGCACGATCTAGGGTAACGGTCTGCTTACCTTCTTGCCAAACGCGAATTTCCATTCCAGCCGTAATAGGGGTTGTTAACGCAACAGATACCCGACCGTTCACACCCAGTTCAATGCCTTTTTCTTTCAACATATCAGCCACCGTTTCGCCTTGGGTTCGAACTTCGGTTTTTTTACTATATAAATCGAGGATAATTGGCGTTGCTCGGTCAATACTCATTTGCAATCCCGCTCCATCACCTACAAAATCTGCCGATGGCTTAAGGCTCGTAGTGTCTTCGGAGTACATTGTAATACCAGCATCTTTTGCAATACGTTCAGGAACTTGATAGGGGGTCATAACTTTAATACGCGTCGAACCATCAATCACAAACACTGGTCGAGCTCGATAAATATTTACTCGATAATCGTTCGCGATCAATTCTTCGTCGCGAGAGGGCTCAACAGTATCGCGTGGGTCGAGCTCGATTCCATTGACTTTTAATGCTGCCTCGATAGTAGTTTGAGAGGTCAGGAAAGAACTTGTGGTATTGCGATCGTACACCGTAATAAGTCGTTTATTGTCATCAGCACGAACAGTAGTATTTAAGTTAAAAAAGCCAACAGCCGCTACGACTGCAATAAAAGACACTCCAACAAACAAACTGTTTTTGGTAAGAAACTGGTGCGCCCACGCTTTCAACTGAGAAGGTAAAACCTCTATCATTTGCTCTAATTATAGCATTGAATAGTTACTGCGTACGCGCGACAGCTGCGGTAAGTCGCAACCAATCATCAAGTGAGAGTTGTTCGGCACGATCATCAGGGTTGATACCAGTACTTTTGAGCAATTCTTCAGCTTCAGGCTTAGCTATACGTAAACCACTCGAGATACTACTACGAAGCTTTTTGCGCTTAGCGGAGAAACCGGCCTTTACCACTTGAAAGAATAATTTTTCATCTTCGGGCGAAACGAGTGCTTCGGCTCGCGTGTTTAATATGACTACCTGGCTATCTACCTTTGGTGGTGGCGTAAAGAACTTAGCTGGTACAACGTCACTTAATTCAACATCGGCATAAATTTGTGCACTAACAGCTAGGATGCTCATATTGCCTGGTTGTGCAGCCAAACGAACAGCAACTTCTTTTTGAATCAGCAGCACAATAGTACGTGGTTTGTTACCAGCTGTAGTAAGCAGCTTGATGATTTTTGACGTAATGTAATACGGAACGTTTGCAACTACGACATAGTTTTCAGGTAGACGGGTTAAATCAAACGAGAGAATATCTTGGTTCACTACTTCGAGTGACGTTCCAGGAAACTGCTTTGGTAGTTTCGCAGCTAGTTCGCCATCAAGTTCCACCGCAATCACTTTTTTAGCGCGGCGAAGTAATTCACTCGTAAGCGTTCCTAACCCTGGCCCTATTTCAAGCACAGTATCGTCTGGGCCGATATTGGCATCGTCGGCAATAGTACCTAAAATATCTCTATCTTTTAACCAGTGCTGACCGAGTGATTTTTTAGGACCTGCCATATTAATACCAGTGCTTCACTTGCCAGAAGTTATAGGCACCTTCCCAGCCACCATAACGGCCGTTTACGTAGCCATTCATCCAGTTTAATGAATCGACAGGGTTGTAAGGATTTCCAGGAACTTTACTACAAGGTAACGCCTGAGCAAGCCCACAGGCTCCTGATGATTTGTTAATTGCATTGGGATTCCAGCCGCTTTCTTTGCCCACCATAAAGTCAGCGTAGCCCCAGCTCTCTTCAGGAATGTTTGAAGCCGCTAGCCATTCAGTCTTTGTGCCACCGCCTGTATATGCAAGGCCCTTTGGTTTAGCACCAATAATTTCAACTTGTGTTTGTGGTTGTTGGGTAACAATTGAGGCAATTTCAGTACGAGATACCTCGGCGCCGTTTACAATATTCACTTCATAGGTCACCGAACGTTGCCCAGAAACACCGGCGGTTTGAATTGCTTTATAGCCAACTTCACGGTCAGCGTCTTTAATTTTTTCTACCCCAAAGGCTACAGCTTCATCAGCACTGATAGTATGCTTACCCTCACGCCATAGACGTACTTCCAACCCACTTGAAATAGGGGTAGACAAGCTTACAGACGCACGGTCGTTTTCCGTTAAAGTAATTGCTTTTTCTTTCAACATTTCACCAACAGTTGCGCTTTGCGTACGCACTTCAGTCCTTTTACCGTATAAATCAAGAACAAGTGGTGTAGCACGATCAATCTGTAATTTTAACCCAGCGCCATCGGTAATAATATCGGTTGAGCGTGCAAGACTCGTGGTGTCTTCAGGGTTTAGCGAAATGCCAACATCGGCAATAATTTGTTCAGCCGTTTGGTACGGAGTGACCACTTTCAGGCGCGTAGCACCGTCAATCACCGTGACTGGTCGTGCTCGATAAATATTTACCTGATAATCGCTGGCGACTAATTTATCGTTAATTGCTGGTTCAACCGCATCATGCGAATCAACTTCGATGCCAGCTTCTTTAAAGGCATCGGCTAAGGTTTCAGCTTGGGTAAGAAAAACCGTTTCCTTGCCACGGTCGTGTACCGAAATAAGACGGCCACCTTCATTCGAAGCTGCAGCCGGCCTAGTAATCATACTGGACGCAAAAACACCAACAAGCCCCAAAATGGCGAGGCTCACAGAAATAAATGTGGTGGATTTACGCAAACGCAGTCTCATGCAAAAATAAAAAACAGTCCCTAGAAATGTATTGTATCTAGTATAGCACTAAAGCTTTTGTAAATGGGCGTATTCAGCGTTTAATTTTTTTGTCTGACCACTGATAAATGCAATTGTCACTGCCATACCGTCCACATCGATAATTTCACCATCACCAAATGCAGCTGAACGAACTTGGTCGCCTATATCAAAGCCAATTTCATCACTATAAAACGGTTCGTCTGGCTGGTAGCCCATGACATTCGGTTCAGGATTAGTCATAGCTACTTGGTCTCCCATGTCAGTTATAAAACGAGACATCGGGTTATAGCCGCGTTGGCCAAATTGTAGGCGACTATAGGCATAACTTAGGTGCAGTTCTTCTCGGGCGCGAGTCATGCCGACATAACAAAGCCGTCTCTCCTCTTCCAGCTCTGCCGGGCTTGATTCAAACACACGCGAATGAGGCAAGATCCCTTCTTCCATACCTACCATAAACACTACTGGAAACTCTAAGCCTTTTGCGGCGTGGAGTGTCATTAATGTAACCGTGTTATCAGTTTTTTGGCTATCAACGCTCGACATTAAGGCAACTTCCTCAAGAAAATCTGTAATACTGGTGAAATTTTGAGCGTCCGAAAGTAATGAGCCTAAGTTCTCTTCTCGGTCTTCGGCTTGGGGTGTTCCATCAAGCACAAAATCACGATACCCAATTGATTTAATCAGCGCATCAATTAATTCTGCAGGGTTAGAGCTTTCAGCCTGTTCGCGAAGGATTTGTAGCTTCTCACCCAAGCGTACAAGCGCTGTTTTTGCTTTACCGGTGACAATTTTATCCGACTCCACTCGTAATAAGGCTTCAATAATATCAATTGGTTGATCTGATTGCCAATTAAGAAAACGTTCTAAGCTGGTCGCACCGACACCTCGGGTTGGCACGTTTGCAATTCGACTAAAACTCATTCGATCATTTGGCTGATAAATAAGTTTTAAATAAGCAATGATATCTTTAATCTCCTTGCGGTCATAAAAACGAACCCCACCAACTATTTGGTATGGAACGCGCATTTGCAAGAAAGCACGCTCTAGAGTGTAACTTTGGGCGTTAGTACGGTATAAAACAGCAAAATCGTTATACCCGCGGGCGCCAATTGTAACCTGGGCAGATATGCGGTCAGCAACGGTTCGAGCCTCTTCAGCTTCGTCATATACACCATGAACCTGTACGGGCGACCCGCTGCCTTCAGCTGTCCAGAGCTTCTTATCGGAACGTTGAGTGTTTTTAGTGATCACTTGGTTTGCTGCATCAAGAATGTTACCGGTACTGCGGTAGTTCTGTTCAAGCTTTACAACTTTTGCACCCGGAAAGTCACGCTCAAAGTTGAGAATATTGGTAAAATCAGCCCCACGCCAACTATAAATAGATTGCCAGTCGTCACCTACTACGCAAACATTTTGTTCATCATTTGTTAATAATTTAACGAGTTGATACTGGGCAGCGTTGGTATCTTGATACTCATCAATCATGATGTGTTTAAAATGGTTTTTCCATTTGTCACGGATGTCTTTGTTATTTTGTAATAAGTTCACCGCCTCAAGCAATAAATCGTCGAAGTCCAACGCCTTGGCTTCTTTTCGGCGCTTTTCATACAAAGAATATACTTTTGCGACACTTTTTTGAAATGGATAGTTAGCAGCCGCTTCAAAATCTTCTGGGCTTTGCATCGCATTTTTAGCAGCGGAAATTGCGCCACTAACCGCTGATGGTTTCATCTCTTTATCGGTGATTGAAAGTTGTTTCATCGCCTGTTTTACCAGACCCTTACGATCATCTTCATCGTAAATAACAAAGTTACTCGGAACATCAATAAATTGACCGTCCATTCGAAGCAATCGTACGCAAATACCGTGGAATGTTCCCATCCAAGGCATAAACGAACGATCGTTTGGCTGGTTAATAAGGTGAGACAAACGTTCACGCATTTCTTTCGCCGCCTTGTTAGTAAATGTTACGGCGAGAATTTGGCTTGGCCAAATGCCCTTTTCGGCAATAAGAAGAGCAATGCGGTGGGTAAGTGTTTTTGTTTTACCACTCCCTGCACCCGCTAAAATCAAAAGTGGCCCCGACGTCGTCAGAGCAGCTTCGCGCTGCGCTTCGTTTAGTTCCCCAAGAATGTCCATTTAACCTATTATAGCTTAAAGCATAGGTAATACGTAAGTGTATACCGCGAATCCACCACCGGCACCAAGAATAACAAGCAGTATAATCAAAACAACTGTAAGCCAACCAGATTTCTTTTTAGGTGGCGCAGCAACAGGCTGATGATATGATTCAGTGTCATACATAGCACCTGATTGTTGATTAGAGCTCGCTTGTTCTTTGTATTGAGGCGTAATTGAAGTTGGCCCTACCGGCTCTTCAACGATTGGCTGGACGTCCGCAATAACTGGTTGAGGTGCAATAACTTCTGGTGTTGCTGGAACGGAAACTTCTTCTTCCTTTATAGGATCTGCTTCGGCTTCATAACTTTTTGACTCAACTTCATCGCTAATAGCTTTAGCAGCAGCAAAATCAATTGGGTCGGGCATCGTGTGAGCTTCTATGCGTTCTTGTTGCTCTGGTGCTTCGAGTAGTGGTTCTTCAGGTTCGTCTAATAGGCCTTGAAAGTCGAAACTATCAACAATAGAAGACGCTTCAGGAGTAGCTGTCGCTTCTCCACCGCCTAGTGGACGTTTTTCAACTTTAGCATCAGGCAAAAATGGTGATTCAAGCGGTTCGTTCCAGGCAGGAGATTCGTTATAGTCTGGGGTAGCAGCTACAGTCTCTGTTTGAACCGGAGCTACTGGCTTACTAACGACGGTAGCGTCAGGAGTGTGCGAGCGCATATCCGACGAAGGGTGTACCATATCCATAAAACGGCCTGAACTACGACGAGCAGCCGGCGCAGATGACGCTGTAGGAGTTGAGGTTGGAGTTGCACTTGGAGTGTTTGGAGATAATTGCGTTCGTTCAACACGTGTAATAGTTGGTGCTTCGGGTATAGTTTCAGATACTGATTCGGTTGGAGTTTCTTGAATAGAAGATGTATCAGGCGTAGCTGCCGGAACATTCTTCGCACCTAATACTCCGTTTACCGCTCTATCTAGTTCATCAAAATCAATATCAGACATATCCCCACCGCCTATTTTTTCACGCTATTATATGCTTTTTCAACAATTGTACTGAATGCTTTTTCATCCAAGCTCGCACCACCTACCAACAAGCCGTCAATTTCGTCCAGTGCTAGATAATCAGCTGCGCTATCTGCAGTGACACTGCCGCCATACAATACTTGTACTTCGTTGGCAGCCTTTGCACCATAAAGGTGCTTTAGTTGGTGACGAATAGTCACGACCGCTTCAGTAACATCGGTTGGAACGGCATTTTTACCAGTACCAATTGCCCAGACAGGTTCATAAGCAATAACTACTTGATGAAGCTCTTCGCTAGTAATATTTGCTAACCCACCAATAAGTTGGTCATGAATAACATCGCGCGTTTCACCAGCTGTACGTTCGTTGGTTGTTTCCCCAACACAAAGAATAGGACGGATACCGTTTCGAATGGCCGCCTGAACTTTAGCACGGGTATCTTTATCTGTTTCGTTAAAGACATGGCGGCGTTCAGAGTGACCAACTAAACCATATTGCACAATACCGCGAAGGTTTGTCGCTGAGACTTCACCTGTAAACGCACCGTGGTCACGCCAGTAGAAGTTTTGAGCCGCAAGTTTGAACTGTTTATAATTTACTTGCAGGCTTAATGTTTGCAAAGCTAACATTGTAGGCGCAATGATAACTTCTAAATTACGGTGAATTTTAACAGTGCTCGCCAAACGGTGAAGAAACAAACTAGACTCATGCACCCCAAGGTTCATTTTCCAGTTACCGATTATAAGTTTTTTATCTCGTGACATATCGCCTATGCTTATTTAATTAACCTTAGTGTAGCTTATCTTGGTGCGTCTAGCAAACTCTCAATACCCGGAAGTTTCTTGCCAGACATTAATTCAAGCGATGCACCACCCCCAGTCGAAACATGAGTGAAGCTTTCGCCGCCTTTACCATCCCATTTGAGCACAAAATCAGCCGTATCGCCTCCACCAATAATAGAGGTGGTTTGTGGTTGAGTGGCGAGTGACAATGCAAGTCGAGCTGAACCATGTGCAAATTCAGGCAGTTCAGCATACCCTAACGTACCGTTCCAAATAACTGTTTTTGCTTTCGCAATTTCTTCGACCATACGGTCAATTGATGCATCGCCAATATCTAAAGCGATGTCATGAGCATCTAAGTTGCCAAGTTTTACATTTTTGCGTGCAGCAGTTTCAGAAATATCAGTCGCAACCGCCACATCATCGGGAAGAATAATAAAATCATCAATACTCGTATCGAGCTTTTTGTGAGCAGCAAGATAAATACCATCAAGCACCTTCTCTTGACCATCTTCAACTTTACTACTACCCATATGGTGGCCCTTGTATTTCAAAAAGGTATTCGACATAGCGCCACCAATAATAATTTTGTCGGCAATACCTACAAAACGTTCAATAACGGTAATTTTGTCACTCACCTTTGCGCCGCCCATGACCGCTATAAGTGGACGTTGAGGTTTTTCCATCGCCCCGGTAATAGTGACATATTCACGTTCGAGCAATAGCCCAGCTACGCTAGGAATAAAATGCGTAATAGCTTCGGTACTCGCGTGAGCCCGGTGAACCACTCCAAAACCATCTTGCACAAAGTAACGAGCACCGGTACTTTTAGCGATGCTTTCAGCAAATTTAGTGTCGTTTGCTTCCTCTTCTTTGTAATAACGGAGGTTTTCAAGCAAAATAACGCTATTATTAGGAGCTTTTTTAACTGCTTGAACTACTTGGTCACCAATACAGTCTTCGACAAATATCACTTTGCGGTCAAGAAGTTCAGAAAGACGCTTAGCAACAGGTTTTAAGCTGTACTTTTGTTCACGACCCTCCGGGCGGCCAAGGTGGCTCATAATTACCACTTTAGTATGGTGTTCTAGTAAATACTCAATAGTAGGCAAACTAGCCCGAATACGTAAATCGTCACTGATTGCACCGGTCTTACTTTGAGGCACATTGTAGTCTGCCCGTATAAGTACGGTTTTATTATCAATCGGAACATCACGAATGGTTCGTTTAAAAAAGCTCATATCCACCTAATCTTTTCTTGTTATGTTTATTGTACTACGACAATAGTGTTTTTGTTTCGAATTTTATACAAGTACGCGAACTTTGATAGTATCGGTTGTTCCCACAATACCAGGCTGTTGGCCAGAGACGATAATAACTTTAGCAGAGTCGTCGCCAAATAGACCGTCTTCTTTTAATTCCTTAGCGAGGTCGAAACCTGCTTCAGCACTGTCAGGACGAATGTACGTACGGTTTGCATAGCTGAGGGCTAGCTGTTGTGCAGCCTTAACTTCGCTTGTTACGCTAATGATTGGAAGGTTTGGACGGTGAGCAGCAATGTTCGATGCAGTAGCACCAGACTTTGTTTCAGCAATAATCGCATCAACCTTAAGTTGTTCAGCAAGACTTACTGCAGCCGTGCTAATTGCATCAAGTTGAAGGTTCTTAGCGATAATGTCGTGAATTGGCGCAACTGGAGCGTTATCTTGTGTGTAAAGAATAACTTTCTTCATAGCTGCAACTGTTTCAAGTGGGTATTTACCGTTGGCTGTTTCATCTGAAAGCATTACTGTATCTGCACCTTGGATAACAGCGTTCGCAACGTCGCTCACTTCAGCACGAGTAGGTTCTGGGTTATCAACCATGCTGGCCATCATTTGAGTCGCAACAATACTTAGTTTTCCATGCTTACGGCACATAGCCAGCAATCGGCGTTGAACAATAGGCACAACTTCAGCACCAGCTTCAACCGCTAAGTCACCACGGGCAACCATAATACCGTCAGAAGCTTTCACAATTTCTTCCATAATTTCAGGTTTAATAGCCGCTTTTGTTTCAATCTTGGCAATAATTTGCGCAGTTGAACCACCAGCAACCAAAATTTGGCGCAGGTTGTGAATATCGTCAGGGCTTTGGATAAAGCTTAATGCAACGAAGTCGATGTCTTGAGTAAGGCCATATTCGAGGTCTTTAAGGTCTTTTGGAGTTAGAATGTCACCACCAAAGTCAGTATCAGGAAGGTTAATACCCTTCTTACTCATAAGCGTTCCGTCGTTTTCAACCCGAAGCTTAATTGCAGTTTCAGATGGAATTTCAATAACAGTTGTTCGAACCTTACCGTCGAAGATATAGATCGGTTCACCAACTTGAACCTTTTCAGCTAGGTTGTATTGCACTGGGAAAGTTAAACCGTTGTGTTCAGCGGCGTAGTCAAGAATAATTTCATCACCCTTCACGACTGGAGTATTTTCGTTCAACATACCAAGGCGAATTTTTGGACCTTGAAGGTCTTGAAGGATCGCTACCGGTTTACCAACCTTAGCGCTGGCAGCACGAATCCACTCAATTTGCTGTGTTCGTTCGTCATAGTCACCATGGCTAAAGTTAAGACGAAGGCCGTTCACCCCTGAAATAATAAGGTTTTCAAGCATCTCTGGAGTACTTGTGATTGGTCCAACAGTTGCTAAGATTTTTGTTCGTTTAAATACAATTGCCATAAAAAATAATTTCCTTTTAACATTAATGCGCCTTTGGTCGGTTCTTTTGGTGATCTCACGGAGAATCGAACTCCGATTGCCAGGATGAAAACCTGGTGTCCTAACCGTTAGACGATGAGACCATCAAAAGAACAGGTCAAAGGCGCTTTTACCTGGGATAGTATAGCAAAAAAATTACCCCTTGGCTAGGGGTAAAGGGGCTAAAATTGTATCCGCGCGAGCGGAGCGCCTCAAAGTCTACAACGACTCGGAGCGCTCCGCTCGGCGAGCCAGCCCGTATACCTACACCCGAATGCGGATATACGGACTGACGATTTACACCAGTTACCTGGTAGTTATAGTGCGTTTGTCTTTCGCACCACGTAATCCCCAGTACGCCCCTGACCTCTTACAGATGGTTGCTGCCTCGTAAAGCGAGATGCCGGCCTTTTCAAGGTCGCCAAAGAGGTTGTTGAGTATTGTTGGATGGATTGCAAACTGAAAGCGGCCATACACGTAAAGGTTTTTTAAGACCTGCGTGTTGCCCCCGGCTGCTTCAATTGCAATCTTCAGAAGTTCGCCCGGATCGTCGCTTTTGCACTTTGGAAGTGCATCGTTAACGTATTCCATGGCTTCAGGAGAAACGGACCCATGAATGATCCCGCTTATCTTGTAAACTCCAGTTCCAACAACAATCCTAGGAGTAGGGAGAACGGTAGTCATCAAACAACCGCCAGCCTTGAGGCAGGTGCTTCGATCTTCTGGCGATTGCGCACGTAGTGGACGCGCCTGCACAGCGATTTCGATAGTTCGCTCGATACTCGAATTCTTGGATGGATATCCAATATCGGCATGCCGAGGTCAATCAAGTGGTCGAGAAGCTCGAGCCTTTCTTCTGGAGTTTTGTGCGTCTCCAGCATTTTTGCTTGAACATCCAGAGGTACAGCTTGCTTGAAACGCCGCGTAACTTTCTTGAACTGGCTACGAAGGTCTTTCGTAACCGGTACTTGAAGATTGCCGTACAGTGCCTTTTTGCTATCTGACATTAATGCCCCTTACCCGGGAGTGTAATCCTTTTTGACAGACTATTTCGCACTAATGCGGAATAATCTGGTTACTTTTAGGCAACCTACACTTAACAGCAAAATATACACCATGTTGACACATTAAGCCAATTATTTCATATATAGCGTATATCAACTGCTTCTAGACACTAGGCGTAGTGGTTTCATACTATTTATGCTTATGACCTAGGTTAACAGGTACTGAAACTGCTTGTGCTTTATATAGATATATTGTATAAAGCATTGACATTATGGGTGTTTTGTGATAAATTAGTAACATCATTCACGGATAAGGTATGAGACCCCTATCAGGTGTGAGGTGGACGTTAACAAATCAGATCATTACAGTGCATGTCCGAGACATGTTTTTTCATGTTTCCGACGCACTGAAAGCTATTTAGTAGTTATTCAGGTATTGCTCCTTAGGAAGCGGCGCGCCTTACTGCCGAACAATATGTTCAGCGGTTTGACGCGCTGCTCCCAACCCCTCCAGGGATAGAACAGAAGCGCATTCACTGCGCTTCTGCGCAAACATCCATGGAGAGTATAGGAGTAAGTACATGACATTCGGTAAAAGCAACCTGGAAGCAGGACTCGACACCTTCATTACGAAGCGAACCCTCCACCGCAAAGAAGCAGCTTTCAAGAGCTACGACGCAGCGGTACGGAAAAAAATCACACCAGAGCACGCTATCCAGCAGGCACTGGTCGAGGCCGTCAAAGGCCTTTCCGACAAGGAACGCAAGTTGGAAACCGCACGCAAGGCAGCCGGGCTTACCCGGTTCAACCTCGCGCTGACACACGCCAAGGAAAAGGTCGCCTTCCGCAAGAAGCCGACCGATGCCAAGACGAAGCCGACAGCGACCGTGACGAAGACCGAGACCGAGACCCGCGAAGGTCGCACAAAATGGGAAACCATGAAAGCGATTTTCAAAGCAATCAACTCGTTCATACAGCGCATCTTCAAATTCCTTCACGGCACTATTGGTATCGGCTTTAAATCCGCTGTCATAGCCGCGGCGTTCACATTCCTCCTCGATGGAGTTTTGTCAACGTTTATGGGAATAGAACTGCCGACTGGGATTCTCTGGGTGATTGGCATCATTGCCTTTCTCCTATCCGCAGCTATCTTCCTGGCTATCATCGCTCGCGATGCTAATCGCAAGGAAGAGAAACTGAACCCCACCACTTCACACGCTTAGTTTCCTTCGGGAATCTAAGCACACCACCCGACCTTGGAGGTCAATCAAATGGTAGCAATAGCACAAAAGCGAGGTGGATGGATCGGCTGGATCATTGCCGGCCTCATCGTCCTTCTCATCGGTGTTGTTGCCGTAGCCATCCTGTTCGCAGGAAACAACGGCAACAGCAACCCCAAGGGTGCTTCGGCATCCTTGCACGAGAAGTCGTCCGAAATCACAGCCCAGACCGCATCAACCGCTGAAAAGTGCGCACCTGAGTTCACTCAGGTCGCACTCGACCGCAACGGAAGCCCCAAAGTTAACCCTAACTTTGCCGCTGAAGTTGCTGCGGTTGAAGCTTCCGGAGTCGAAGACCCGCTTCAGGCTGCGACGCTTGCATCTGCTGGACACAACGCCCAGCTGCTTGCCGTCTACGCCAACCAGGTCGATCTTTACGAAGACCCCAAGCTGGTTGCACCACTGGTCGAAGGGAACTGCCTGTCGCAAGACGGTCAGAGCCTCTACAACCAGCTCAACGGTGCATACCACATGAAGGGTGTGACATTCGAAATGGGCCAGGCGCCTGAAACCGGAATCAACTCCGGTGTAGACGCCAACGGCACCTACGGTGTCGATGCAGCAAGTGGAGTTCGCGGTGACCGTACGGCCATCGAGATCACCCTGCCCAACGGTTCGAAGACGTGGATCATGCTGCGCTGTGGCAACCCTGTATTCCAGGGTCACCCCGGCCTTCCCACCGTCCCGACCGACAACCCGCCGCCGCCCGCTCCGCCGACAACGACCACTCCGCCGCCCGTCACTCCTCCGAGCGACAGCAAGAACGACGCAGTGAGCGTTACGGCACCTCAGGGGACAACCCAGCTTCCTGCTGGAATTCCGACCACGGATCACGTCTCTGAGGACCAGCACACCACCGGCGAAGTTGTCGGTAACATCATCCACGCGCCCGTCGCAACTGACGCGCCCAACGTTACCACTCCGGACATCCCGGCATCAGTACCCGTTACCGCCGTCGGTGCAACCCCCAACGTTGCGACCCCGAGTGGACCAGCTGAAGTCATCACTGACGACGTGGTTCATGAGGAAGTCATCAACAACGATGTCGGTGGCACCACCGGTGACACAGAGATTGCAGTACCAGCAGATTAGTTCTTAAGTGAGCACGCTGTTTTAAAAACAGCCAATTTGCTGCAAAACCAAGCATCAATATAACTGAATAACAATTTAATAATAATTAAATAACAACTAAATAGCATTCCAGACACATCCGTGCCTGTGAGCACTTACAATGCTCGTGCGTTGTCCCTTTCGGGGGACACGCACATTGTAACGATCTGATTTGAAACGTATTTAACAACCCGGCAACAATGTTTTATATATTATGTCCACTGTTCATTTATTATTAATTTGATTTTTATCTGCGAGATAAATCAAGAAATGGAGAAATTATGAGTAAACTAACTTCACTCATCCGTCGCGCTCCTAAGCGTTTTAGCGCTGTAGCTATGATGATTGCAGCTGCAATCATTATTCCAGTTGCTTCACAAGCTTGGGGACCAGACCGACCAACGTTCACATTTGCAAACCCTGCACCATACGTAACTTTTAACTCAATCACTGACAACCCTCGGGTTGGCGATGAGCGAAACTTCGTTCGTATTAAAGAAGATGTCAGCACTACTAACTTCGGTGATAATGTTGACTTAACACCTGGTAAAGTTTACCAAGTATCTGTGTACTACCACAACAACGCGAAAACTAGCTTGAACGCTAGCGGCGTTGGTGTAGCACAAGGCACTAAGCTCCGTATGGAACTTCCTGCTGTTGTTAAGTCTGGCGTAAATGCTGCCCTAGCTGGTAACATTTCTGCTACTAACGCTAACCCTGGCACTGTTTATGACGAAGCCTACGGTAAAAACAGTACAGCTGGTGATATCGCTTTGCGTTACGTTTCTGGTTCTGCAACTGTTACCAGCAACGGTAAAGTAAATGGCCAAAAACTTCCTGACACACTATTCACAACTGGTACAAACCTTGGTTTTGACGCCCTCGATGGCAAAATCCCTGGCTGTAACGAATTTGCTGGATACGTAACTTTCAAGTTCCGTGTTGACCAACCTAACTTCACAATTAAAAAAGAAGTAAGTACAGACGGCAAAACTTGGGTTGATGGTAGTGTTAAAGCGCAAGCTGGTAGCACTATTCAATACCGAGTAACATACCAAAACACTGGTACTAACCAACAAGATAGCGTTTCACTTCGTGATACCCTTCCTGCAAACGTTAGCTACCTTCCTGGAACTTCGTTGATTGCAAACTCAACTACTAAGGGTGCATACGAAAAAACTATTGATGGTATTACTACAACTGGCTACAATGCTGGTTCATACCAACCAAAAGGTAACGTATTCTTCAAATTTAGCGCTAAAATTGCCGACAAAGAAGCTCTTGCTTGTGGTACAAACACACTTAAGAACGTTGTTCGCGCAACTACTAATGCTGGTTACAAAGAAGACACAGCAACTGTAATTGTCGATAAAGACTGTACAGTTCCACCTAAAGACATCAAAGTTTGTGAACTTGCTACTAAGAAAATCATTACTATCAAAGAAAACGCCTTCGATGCTTCAAAGCACTCAAAGAACCTCGATGATTGTAAAGAAGTAGTTAAGAACATCAAAGTATGTGAATTAGCTACAAAGAACATTATTACTATCAACGAAAAAGACTTTGACGCTAAAAAGCACTCAAAGAACCTCGAAGACTGTAAGACTGTTCCACCTGTAAAGATTGAAGTATGTGAACTTGCTACAAAGAACATCATCTCTATTGATGCTAAGGACTTTGACGCAACTAAGCACTCTAAGAATCTTGCTGATTGTAAAACTGTTCCACCAGTAAAAATCAACGTGTGTGAACTTGATACTAAAAAGATCATTACTATCAACGAAAAAGACTTTGACGCTAAAAAGCACTCAAAGAACCTCGAAGACTGTAAGACTGTTCCACCAACAAAGATTGAAGTATGTGAAATCGAAACTAAGACAATCGTAACTATCGATAAAGCTAATTACGACGAAACTAAGTACACTACTGACCTATCTAAGTGTGAAGTACCTCCTGTAACACCACCTGAGCTTCCTCACACTGGTGCTGGTGAAAACATTGTTGCCATCCTAGGACTTGGTTCGCTTGTTGCCGGTGTAGCTTACTACATCGCCAGCCGCCGTGCCCTTGGCCTCTAGAGTCTGACCGCTCAATCTGCTGAAAGCAATTGCGATCAGAACATACAAAAACCCCGCCCCTTAAAAGGCGGGGTTTTTGGTATACTATTTTATTGCTACAATAGAGCTATGCCGAATAAACAAAAGAAGAAGCGCAACAAACCATACCGTGGTGTTGATGCCGCAATTGACCGACCTATCCTTACTCGTATCTCAGCCGCTAACCGCAACCCTGTTAGCCAATGGTGGTTCGATCACAAACGAATTGCTAAACCAATTATCATTGCAGCTGTAGTTATTACCATCGTAATCATACTCATCGCTCAACTAGTCA
>Ga0247807_10000787_pt1 | contig 19542 bp, 13 predicted proteins | sample UWRJL074202C1_FD_179931 | JGI IMG/M metagenome (GOLD analysis project Ga0247807, IMG submission 179931) | Plant litter microbial communities from Arlington Agricultural Research Station in Wisconsin, United States - UWRJ-L074-202C-1 | ecosystem: Environmental > Terrestrial > Plant litter >...
GCTATGATGAGAACATAGTAGACTGCAGAGACGGTTATGAAAAGGCATTTCCGATGCTTCGTGGATTGTAGATGGACTGAAGAGTGGTTGTAAACACTCTTGTAATATTTTATAGACAATAGGAACAGTATAGGTAGAAGAAGGAGTGCAATATAAGTAGGAAGAGGAATAAGCACTGAGTCGATGAAGCAAGTTGTTGGCAGCGGTGAGGACAGGGCTGATTTGGGACCCTATCAGAGTTAGCCCTAATCCCCAGTCGGACCTTCATACCGGTTACATACAAACCCTTCGACACGGTGTTCGCAGAGCATCGTGAAGCTGAGGATACTTTAATGTGAATCGTCGTTGTGCCGATTTTAGCTGATTTGGTGTTCAATGGTGATAATTCCGTGTGATGTCACATCTAGGGTGATAACGGCAGATCCAACTCAAGCAAAGAAACGACTCGTTTAAAGTAACGTTTAGCGGTCGCTCAAATGTGATATTCCTCCTTTTGTTGTTCCATTGATTATTGCTCCTGTTCTTTCAAGTGACTCAATCGAGTTTCAGATCTGCTGATTCCTAAGGGTGGGTGGGACTACACCGAAACACACATCGTCGAATCGTCAATGGCGTGCATGCTCGCATGTTTACATGTAGATTGGAAATGTACGAGAACATCCTGCTGGTGGAGGCAGCTGTTTATTTGTAGCTATGGGGAGCGCTACAATAGCGTGCGGATGATCTGGATACCGAAGTTTAGACTGACGCCAAGAGAGCTTATTAAAGCTTGTCTGCTCTTTGATATATTTCTTGCACGTGATGCAGCGCGTCTCCAACGCGTCACTCTGCGCTGGTCTAAGTTTGTAATTCTAGCCCAACTGTCCACAGCTGACAGCGCGTCAAACAAATCCTCAGCATAGGGATGTCGAGAAGACTTGTCCAAGTCCGCTCGCGTCGGAATGATGCTTCTTCTACTTCAACACCTGTTCGAAGCAGGAACCGAGAAGATGACTCTAGCATTTTAGAACTTCCACCATATGAACCACCAAGCTGTGTGTTATCTGCCAAAGCACGGCTGGAGCTCAACAAATTGAAGGATTCGGAAGACGACGTGCGGAAATATCGAAAGCATCTTGAATATGCCCAGAAGACTATCCCTAATGCTGTCGCTCAATTGAATGATAAAGCGAATAAACGAAAGCAAGCCAACGAGAAGTGGATAGCGAAGCGAATCGAAGAGGGAAGAGCAGAAGACGAAAAGACCGAGGCAGAAAGAGGTGAAGAGCATGCAGCTGCGATAATGGCAAAAACCTCGGAAGAATTGACAGAGGAGTCCGAAATAGCGCTGCGTGAAATCATTGACTACGGCGACGAGCTTTCAATGCGTACCCAGATTTTGACGAATGTCATCGAAAGTATTGCTGTCATCCCTCCTCCGCAGCTTGATTCATTAGAACAAGAGGAGGAGGACGAGCAGCAAGAAGGAGCACCAGATGTTATAAGTACTGTCGAAATACTCGAAAGAGCTAAGGAAGACTACGCAGAGACATATCGGTCGCAATCAATGTATAAAAGGTGCGTTATAACTACTGTGTGGGTTATGACAGATAGCTAACAGGCGACTGCAGATATGCAGATAATAATGCTACATATAGTAACTTTAAATCGCTGTTACACGACTCACTATATGGCGATACAATCGAAATACCTATATCAAAAGCCTGGTTTCATGGAGATAAACCTGACATATTCTATGGCTCTGGTACACGAATGAATGATGCAGTTGATGATGAAAATGAAAGCAATGAGGATAATGAGGATGACGACGAAGTTATTATAGCAGGATCAAAGCCTGAATATAAATGCCCATTGACAATGCGCGTATTCGAAAATCCATGTACTAGCAAAGTCTGTAGGCACACATATGAAAAACAGGCCATTCTTGAGCTTATAGATGGCGGCACTGTCTTTGGCGGACGGGGAGGTCCTAAGCAGGTACAGTGTCCGCAAGTGGGCTGCTTCAAGGCAAGTAGAAAATCCTTTCAGTTAAACCCACGTCAACTAACAAATATTATAGATGTTAAAACATGCTGATCTTGTTGATGATGAACTTATGCGTCGAAAAGTCAAGCGACACTTAGAGCAAGCTGCTTATGATGACCAGGATGAGGATGAAGATGAGGATATGGAAGAAGAGGAGCAGCCAAGTCAAAGACAGCAGAAGTCTCAGGTGAAAAGGGAATAATCTGGTAAAAGAAAACTCTTTTGAGGCAATAGTTTGTTTGCAACCAAGATTCCTCTTCACAGCATTTCCACCTAACACCCATTGAGATGCTTGATATAAAGAGTTTATGCAATATGAGTCCCCATCAGCAATCCATAAATATCGTCCCTGAGGAAATTCTCATGCAATATCCTGCTTATAAGATTACCAAGGAGCTCTTATCTGTTGACTGACACATGAACCCTAAAGAAATCTTAGATTTGAGCTAAGTATAAATAGTGTGGTCTTCAGAATAGGCTTAACGCCTGGTGAAGGACTCCAGAAGGGCAATAGCTTTTGAGTTTTCACTATTGGATACACGAATTTGTAGTGTAATTCTATGTACAATTTGATTGTATCTTATATCTATCAGAAGGTCACTTATTAATGTCTTGTCTGAATACCTGTCTTAACAGATTTCTATAGAAAGGCTGGTTTCAATTGCCCTGTGAAATTCATGGAGTTACTCCATTACGTGGGTGGTGCACCAGTGTTTGGTGTTACAATGCTGTCACTCACCCACATGCTGAGTTGTGGTCTTGACTTGACGAAGACAACCAAGTTATAGGACATCACGATACAACCATTTCTGGGCTATTACTTCAGATTTTACGGTGGGTAGTGTGGATGTGTGATTGTCTTGTACTGTTTGCTACAGTAATCTGTGTGGATAGACTTCAGACTAGAAGTTACGACAGGTTTCTGATTGTCTTGTACTGTTTCCTACTGTAATATGGTTGTATAGTGAGACTAGGAGGTGTGTCAATTAGGTTACTGGAACCCCTCGCTTGTTAGCCGAACCCCTTTCTTTTGAATATTGCTGTGACTAGCGAGTGGATGAAACCTGCCGATTTTCTTCCAAAGACGTCTTTTGATTCATAAAGCGCTTTATTGGGGCTTTGCTTATCATATCAAACGCTCTTCTAAACATGAAATCTAGCAGTTAATGGAGCTAGTCAATTCTAGGCGCTTCTCAACGCACGTTAATTTCAAAGGTGAATCTGAACGCGTTTGCCTCTTTGAAAAGTACCCCGGAATCTAAGCAGGTTCAAAGCAAAACAAGCAACAACCTTCTTGTTCCTTTGTCTTTTTTATGACTTTGTATACAACTGCTAGTCACTTTTTAGACCAATTCATTACAACAAGTATCTGACCTCGCATAAATCACTATGGTATTTGAGGATCTGTACCGGCTACTTGATGTTCGAGATGGTCCACATGCTAGTTTGGAAGATATCTATGTAAGAATACACTGAGGAGTTTTTAAGGTTCATCTGAAACTGACTTCTGCCAGAAGCAATACTATGCCCTCAAGCACCTCTATCAAACGAGCAATCGCCAAGATATTCCTGAAGTCTGCCGTGCTATGAAGGATGCAGTTGCGATCCTAACAGATCCAGGGTTCGTTCATATGCCTATTTTATGTAACAAGATTGTTGTGATCAACTGACTATTGGTTGAGTAGAAGCCGAGCTGCATACGACGCTGCCTTTTTGAGCTATCGAATGGAATTGACTCCACTTTGGGCTCTGGATGGTTTTGACGATATCCAACATTATCAAAAGTCAAGCACAGCTGTACAAAGCTCCATAACCATGCTAGATTTTACTTACATGGACTATCCTAATCTCCAATTCCGCCAAATTCAGGAGCGTCCACACCCTACATCAGAAGTCCCACTTCCTGAACTCAAAAACGAGAAGGTACACAAGATTGAGACGCCAGGAGATGCCCCTGCTAAAATTAAGACACCGTGGGGATCGCGAAAGAATCTAAAAGGAACTCAAACTGATGTTGCCTCTGAATCATTCGGTAGCTTTGTTCAGTATACGAGTGAGGATTATCGAACCCACGCTGATTGGTCGGATATCGAGTCCAAGAAGGACCTAAAGCGAAAAGATTCTACAGAGGCGGGTACGCAGAAGTTGAAGCATGGTTCGAAGACTAAGAAGGACGAGCCTGGAAGTGACTGAGTATGCCTGGATTCGGGGTTATCCGAAAAGGTTGTGGCAATGGTGATAGGAGAAATACGGGCTGAGTATGCGGGTGGGCGAAAGCTAGTATATTCTTTATATCTGAAATATGGAGTCAACATTCAAAGAGTTTTCAATGTGTCCTGATGTGCTGTCTGCCATGATTGGTCTACGTATTAATGCCCACCAGTGTAACACATCATCCACGAGGACGATACCGATCAGAACGAATTACAACATCGATATTGCTTGAAAGGCTTTGATTTCACCATATCCGCTGCAAACCTTTGAATGCACTCTACACAGAAGTCGTGGTGAGTGAACACAAAGTATAGAGAATAGCCAGTGAACGAAGGTAGAGATCCAGCACGAAATCACGTAAGTTCACCGCTAGAACCTGCTGTTCTTGTATCTTTATCTTTATTTTTATTTATAAACATTTCATGTCCCAGGGTAGCTAGGTTTCCAGCGTACTTCATTCCTCCTCTCAATAGTCGCACCCCTAGGAATTGGCACATTAGGTAAAATCCGAATGTCCTCATCCATTCTCGAAATCCTGACTTCACTTCTTCCCCCAATAACAAGGCCCCTTACAGTGTGCCAACTTTCCCTCCACACATTCGGTGGCCTTTGGATTTCTGAGGCATCAAGCTCAAACATGAAATTCCCAGATAAAGTAGTGCTCCGAGGCCGAGCCGGACGCTGAGGACGGCCTGATAGTATTGGAAGTCCATGTGTTATTGGCAATAAAGCACTTCTCTCGCTGTTATGTTTGACGATTCGTCCATGTTTTGAATCAGATGTCGGTGATTTGTACCATTTCTCTGCTGCCGATGCTTCATAGTCGCAGTTTCTTATGGCTTTGGTTTGTTTTCTCTTCATCCTGTAACATAAGAACCCCCAAGCCAATGACAGCGATATAATTGCGGTGCCGAGAATAACGATGAAAGCCCATAGCGGAAACTTCTCAGATGGGGATGATGAACTTTTATCTTTTGATGTTGCAGTCAACCCATCTTCAGTGGTCGACATATTTGCAAGCGTAAAATAATTTGAAAAATATGTTGCTGAAACACTTGAATTTGATTTCACAGAGCCCCGAATACCCATGAAATAGGCATGCTCCTTATTGGGTGCTATGGATGAGGGAATCGTAATTTTACTCTGGGTTGTAGCGGGATTGATATTTGTTAGGTTCCAAGAGTATATGTCTTCCTAGATCATTTGTGAGTAAGCAAACTTCTTAATCAGAGTATAGGTACTTACCGAGGAGCTGTATTTCCCAGAAAATAACAGGAGTTCGAAATTGTCTAGCTGGTTGAAGTATGGGTCGTCTGGAGAAGAATGAATTCTGACTATATATGTGCTGCCTCCATTCACTATCTCGTTTAAAGCTAATATCGGAATTAGTTTGTCTCTTACTGGTCCAAATGAGTGTGAAAGATCCTCTTGAGATTTGTTTCACAAAATGAACCTTGACCTCGTGAAGACAATCTAAAGATGACTTCCATAGTCTAGAAATGTACAGAGTCACATACCTGGAGAATCAAAAATCATCCCTTGCGCAACAACGTAAAGTGGCACAACAGCCAAACCAAAGAGCAAGGGCGAAATCATCATTTTCAAGCAGCGATCACACTTTGAAGATCATGAGAAAGTAGCACAATCTTAGCAGACAATAAAGTCTGTGGAAGCCATCAATTATATCTTCCTCAGCATGGCAGTACAGGCCCTTGGAGCAGACCAAACCTTGATCATCCTTCAGAGAGCATGGGCACCAGGCTAGACGCGATAAGCCACGGAATCCTATAAACCCCTCAATATATGAAATTAAGGTTTGAAACGAAGATACCCCTCCCTGAGATACAAGGGAAATCCAATAACCGATACTGCGGCGGTACACCTCCTGCCCTGAGAGCAACAGGGAAAGGAGATTCCCCCCGTGCCTCTCCCGCAGTGTTTAAGATGTCGCCCAACCAACGGTCTTAGATCTCAAAAGCGAGTAAAACTCAGCCTAGGATCTACGCAACGCATGAACTGCAACAGGGAAGTATGGCCTGCATCAAGCCCTGGCAGAAGTGGCGATTGTGGCCCATGTGGAATCGCTTTTAAGGGAAATCTAATGGCTTGGAACCACCAGGCTAGTAGGAAACGCTGGTAGCCGGTGTGGAGGAAGCTTATATTCTGCGACCCTCGGATTTGTGGATATACTTTCAAATTCCAATTGGCGATTCGAATCTTGCAGATCTTGTAGGATTCATAATGGCTTGACTTGTTGCTATCCTGGATCAACTTCTTCTAGGGATGGTTCAGTTACCCAACCGCAGTGGTTAAGCGGGGGTGTTGGTTCCTATCGATCATGCGGCAAAGCCTGCCAACAGAGGCTAGAATACCTGGCCGATGCCAATTGTACGATCAACGATGCAATCTGGATTTTGGGTCAGAAGAACACTCAATTGCACTCAGGCTGTTTTCCATTAAAGCACATTGATTCAGAGTCTGCTACTGTGGTTTCGGTGGCTGAAAAGACGACTCAGTAGAGGTTCCTCACATCCATTGACGAACTAGCTCAGGTTCCATAACTTCTCTATTTTAAGCAATCAGATAAGAAATTCAGTAGTATAGCGAAGCATCTGCTTGAATTGGTGGCTAGGAAACCGGACGATCGTACGTTGGAATCAAGTTGGTCGCTCGTTAGCTGTGTTTGACCATTTGTTGTTCTGGTCCCCTGGAGCGGGGCTATTGCACCGTGCCACTGTCTGGCAGGGTACTGGATCCCGAAAACCGTGTCGGAGAGTTTTGAGTTGAGTGGCTTTGCGAAAAATCATTTACTTCATATGGTTGCCATGTGGGCAGTGTAAAGAAGAAGCCTTAAGTTGAGGGGGAGTGTAGCTCTATCCATTGAGCAAGCCCTCGCTAAACTAACAAGTTGATTTTCAATCTTGATCTCGCTCTCACTACTCGTCTCGATTTTCCTCTTGCCGGGGAGGTAAGCTTACTCCCAATATGAAGAAGTTCTTCTCTTACTATGTTTGCATCCACTACTACGGTTCTCCTTCAGAGATGGGCATTGAAGTCTATGACATCCGCCTATGAGTTCGCCTTACCAAAAGACGAAAAGCAACTTCTTCTAAGAATATGTGAAAGCGACGTAGCAATCAATACCTACCTTTCAGAACCCTGCCCCATAACTCTCTCCCATTCACGGTTAGTCTTTCCAGCACGTTCCAACCAGAATACCGTGGTGTTAAGCAAAGTTGTGGCGTAGTCGTGACCCTCAGATTGTAGTCATCGGGAATGTTCCGACCTAATTCGTGGTTCATGATGATATATTGATTTGCACTCAGTTAATAGATGGAGGCAAATTCGCAAAGAAATAAGATGGTCTGAGAACAACCCTTTGAAGTTTGTAATCACTGCCTGACGATTCATCTACGCAAATCAAGCCAATCTCATGAACTTTATGGCACTGGATCGCCTCTGCTATCTTTATAGATACAGATGGTTGATAATTTAACACAAATTGACACATGGTGCCACTGTTTCCAATCTCAAATGCTTATACTAAGGGTTCTATCTGACTATGTTGAATTTATTGGTCGGCGTTGACTTTTTGAGCTATGAATTACTAGAATGTCTTACACCACCTGCCTTTCTTTGTCTGATTACATCTCTCCACAAGGTACCATGGTCTAGTGGCCTACATCCGAAGTGAGTTGATGAGATTGTCAATATATTCCAACAAGATTCTCTCATCTCACATGTTCGACTTCTGATCTCAAAGAAAATCCAAACTCGGTCTTAAAATTGATACGCAAGGCGAATATACCAGCATGGTGTCCACTTCTGACTATTTTCCCGTTGTTCTCTTAGTCTATTGTTCTGTAGAAGAACAGTCCGAATTGCATTAGAACAAGACTCCTCATCTGCATAAAATTATGATTAAATGCGCTCATTCTCCCCAAACTACATTTAATTAAAAGCATCATCAGCAGGAGCCAAAATGCCGTTGCTAATGATATGCTGCCAGTGTGGGCAAACCTCCGAAACAAATTCTCCAGCTCCCAGCTGTGACACTTGCGACCATAATGAATGCAACGAGTGTTTGGTTGAAGATGCAACCCAGCCGTGAGAGATCGCGCGGTGCTTTCCACAATGTGAGTAATTGCTCTTTACATTCGAGACTTTAGTTGGCTTGCAAGATGTGGGTATTCTGGTTGGGAATCCTGGTGGCGCACTGATTTTGCGATAGACCAATTGATAACACAAAATATCAAGTCACTTTGAAACGACTATATTTCACCGTTTCTGAATACCACGAGCTGATAAATTTCCTCAAACTGATTCATTGTTCAACATAATCTCATTCAAATTAACAACTCTCAATTCATCTATACTAATAAATACTTTGGGTATATCAAGACCTGGACGACCTGGAACTAGCCTTTAATCACATATAGCATTCCTAGAAGGGATACGATTGTATTAACACCGTCAGCCACCAGGCCAGCCAGAAAATGTGAATTCTTGGTATAAAAAACATTCTTCACAATTCTCATGCAGTTTAGACAGACTTTATTTAAAACAGCCTCAACCTTTGCTCTTTAGTTGATGTGTCGTCAGAGTCACCTTCAACATCCGCATCCTCTTCCTTCAAAGTCATTTTCTGCCCTAACAACGTCCCGAAAAACCTGTCAATAGCTTGCGGCTCCCAGTTTCCTCTTTCTTCAGGGGCCATGAAATTCTGTAATTTCTCGTGGACAGTAAATCTAAGCTTTCTTCCTTTGCTGGCCTTTGTATCAACCGTCTTTCGCATTTTTGCTTCCTTCACAGCCCATTGAGCAGGTGCATTGGCACCACCAATAACAAGTGAAGAATCAGTCTTTCTCTGATCCACAAGCTGATTGAGTAGCGTCTTATAGAGCGATGTATCGTCATAGATATTAGAGTCGCTGAGAACCTTAAGCTTTTCTTGAACCGGAGCACACGATCGTGGCCGTTTAGTCCTTTCTAAAGGCTCTGATTTGGCAAGCTGGTCTTGGATGACGGAAGTAAGACTTATAGGTGTAACATTGTTGTTGAGCTTTCCTGTGAGTGGAGCCGTGGATCCTTTAGCCTTTCCCCACCACTTTTCCAATGTCATTTGACGGAAATCAATCGAGGCAACTTCCAGAGCTTGCATCCTCTCCCAGATTTTTGAAGATGGTGCTGCGGAATCAAGACCACGTTTTCTTTTCTGTCCTGACTTACTGCCATTTGTTTCCTTGATGAGATTTTGGCGCATTCCATCCAATGTATTCCAGAGTTTGATCGCGGCGTCTTCAGCACCTTGGTATGCTTCTTCAGTAAGCTCCTCCTCTAGTTTATCTTCTCTACCAGAAATTGTGTTTATTGCGATGAGGCCTTTCTGTATGACCATTCGAGTGCCCAACAAAGCGTCAAATGTCTTCCTCTGTAGTTTAACTGCAGAACCTTTGTCGGCGTCGGCTTTCGCAGCTTGTGAAATGGTCGCTACAACAGATTTCTCTTCTTCATTCATTATTTTCCGGAGCTCAGCGCGCCTCGCTTTCTCATCGTTCCCGTAGTGGCTACTACTTTCAGAATCATCGTCCCCACTCTCATCATCTTCATTGTTTTCTTCATCTTCGCTTACGTCCTCGCTCTCTTCCTCACTTTCTATTCCTGAGTGATCATCTGTGTCGCTGCCATGTTGTTTATCGATGTCTAACATATCTTCATCTGTTTCAAATCCTTCTGAATCATCCCCATCATCCACCATATCTTCGTCGCTTGCAGACATGAAATCAGCCGCAGTTGGTCTCTTTGTTTTGTCTTGCGGCTTCGCAGGCTTCGAGCTCCCCCGAAAAGCAAAATTTTTGAACTTCTCGGCGTCGCTCTCTCCAAGGGCAATGTCACTGTCAATCTCGGCATCATCTGCTTCTGCTTCAACATCAGAGTCGTCGAGATTCGCAAACGTAGTGCCTTCCTCTTCCCCCTCTTCGTCTGAGTCGGACGCTTCTCCAAAATCATTGTCCAGTAACGCCTCTCGACTTATTCTTGACCCGGCATAATGAGGCCCAAGCGCAACTTCGTCCTGCTTTCGAAGTTTGCTTTTGCTGTTACCATGTCAGCTAAGCCTTGAGATGCTATATGTATTTGATGCTTACCCGACCTCAACATAGTGCTCTGTACCAGCTAATTCATCGTCACTTTTGCCCGAACCGCTCTCATCGTCGGTTTCTTGTGTAGGACCATCTTCCTCCGGATCAAAATCTGATTTGCGTTAGAACAACTTCGTACAGAAGATTCACAGCTTTTGGAAGCAATACCTTTTACTTTTGGATCGTTCAATTCAGCAAATTGCTGAGCTCTGCTTGATTTCCCCATCTTACAGCTTGGTTTTCTCCGAAGAATGTTGACTTGAAGAAGGCTTTCTTGAGAAATTATTTTGATACCCCACTTACAGGCCCATAAATATGCACGCTAGCGGCCGCCTTCTATTTAAGCTCCAAGCTCCTGTAATTGAAACCCAGCTCGTACTTTCATAACTATGAAGACTAGATTATTTTCCACTTTACGCTGTTTACAGCATGAGAATCCGCTGGTTAGTAGCGCAGTCTATGTGTAGTCAATATCTGAAAAATGATATATTGATTTTTAATACAGGGACTGCCACGAGCAGGGACTATTCCACGAATGCAGCGTGGGCTTCCAGAACGACGGAAGATCCAAGGTGTCAAGAAAGTAATTGCAGTATCGTCTGCTAAGGGTGGTGTCGGAAAATCTACAATTGCAGGTTCGCACAAATTTTCAGACTTAGCCCACCTTTCTAAAGACCCATAGTCAATCTTGCCCTGGCTTACGCCCGCTCTGGTCTTCGAAGTGGCATACTTGATACTGATATATTTGGTCCTTCTGTACCGACACTTTTAAATCTCTCAGGAGAGCCTCGCCTATCCTCAAGTCTGTCGATACTTTCTGGATAAATTGACAAGTCTAACAGCTTCAGATAATCAACTAATACCATTATCGAATTATGGTATAAAATCTATGTCTATGGGATATCTCGTCGGAGACGCGGCGCCTGTCGTATGGCGTGGATTGATGGTGATGAAAGCTTTACAGCAGTTGTTACATGAAGTTGATTGGGGTGGATTGGATGTTCTAGTGTTAGACCTACCGCCTGGAACCGGAGACACACAATTGACAATCACACAACAGATAGAACTTGATGGTAAGAATATGATCTCCTTCTGAGTATACAATACTTATAAGAATCACAACATAGGTGCGGTAATCATATCGACACCGCAGGATATTGCTCTCAAAGATGCAGTCAAAGGTATTAATATGTTCAGAAAGATGAACATACCAATTCTTGGAATGGTACAGAACATGTCACTCTTCATATGTCCGCATTGCCAAAACAGTACGCACGTATTTGGGTCACGCTCAGGAGTAACACATGCATGCGAGGAATATGGTATTGGGTTTCTCGGAGATATACCATTACATGCAAGCATCTGTGAAGATGCTGACAGAGGCAAGCCAACTGTGGTGGCTGAACCCGACAGCAACAGGGCGAAAGCCTTCATGGCAGTCGCTCATCAAGTTGGAGAGAAGATCGGGCTTTATAAGGATCTTTGAAAGAGGGAGATACGGACAATAGAGTTGTAGAGTAGAGACATCTAACTTAACCCGACTTGAAATAATGAGGGAGTAAGTGAAAGCCTAGGCGATGGTACCATGGTGATCCACGTCAGAATTAAACGCCATACACACCTACTACGCCACAAATTTGCGTAGTTTGTAGCCCATGATAATCAATTATCGGTGTCGCGTGTTTGCTCATGTGGCGCGGAAATCTGTTAAATAACAAACTCAGCAAAAGTTCCACAAATAAAGTCAGACCAGACCCGAAGGAGTTCATTCCTTCCTATCTACACATCCATAATTCTAGTTTGAATGATAAGCTCATGTTAGCCTCCATTACAAATCAATTGAAGAGGGCACCGTCAAAGAAAACTCCATGCTCAGCGCCTGATACTTGCAGAGTAAGCCTTTCCCAAACCAACGAACAAATCCATCCGTGGCTAATAGCCTTCATCATCACCATTCGTTTGATAGATGTGGCGACTACGTTTCTCGTCCTTTCGCATAGTCTGACCGGAGCCAGTAAAACCAACTATTGAGAGTTAGATTCGTTCTAACGCGGAGAAGGAATTCTTACCTCTTCCGTGAACACCTTCAGGTGTGCGGAACATGCTCTCCTTCTTTGCCGTCTTTCCAAACTTTCCCTTCGCCGCAAAGTCCTGCCACTTGCTTTTACCAGCCTCCAATTCTTTGTTTGCTTTGATCTTTTTGGGGACCTTAGCAGGCCTGACAGGACCATCACTAACCTTACTTGGCTCACGCTTTGTCTGGTTCGCAAGTTCTGGTTTTATATCTGCGGCCACAGATATAATGTTTGCGTTAACAGGAGCTTTCGGTGTAGAAGACGTTACTGGTGTTCCATCAGCCTTGCGCTTATTTGGATTGATAATGGGTTTGATGTCTTTAGAGCGAAGGGTTTCGGTAGCGTCATAACTTTTGAATTTGACAATATAAACAGGTGCGGTAGAGGAACCAGTGATAGAGGTAATCCGTGCTGGATAGAATCCTTTGTCACCTGAGTGCCACTTTGCTAAGACAGTATCGTTGACTGCAAAGGTTATTTGAGTATCTGCTTCTTCAGCTGGGGTATCTGCAGCCTTTTTAAATGCGGGGTGATTCTCTCTCGACCATTTCTCCTTTGCTGGTGGATCTGCTGTCTTCTTCGGGGCAGCTGCTGGTACTGATGACGGCTTCAGTTGTGCGATCTCAAATTCGGTGAGGGATATTGCTTCTTCAAGTTCAGTCTTCAATTCCTGAAGCTCTGCATTCTCCGGATCTGCTTGCAACCCCAGCTGAACTGTCTCCAACTAGAAAAGTATTAAGCAATCGAAACATACGTCAGGAGAGGGGAGAACAAACCTGTAGCTTAAACTCATTCACAGATTCTTGATACGCAGCGATTTCGGCGCTCATTTTGTCGAGGTACGCCCAAGAGGCAGAGGCAGTGTCTTTTTCTAGGATGCTCGCAATGTATGTTAAAACTGGTTCACTTGTACTTGGACTGTGATCTAATTAATTGTGAACAAAACATCAAGTTCAGTATCATTAAGTAGTTACGTCGTACAGAGATGTGATGGGGTTGTTCAGTCCCCACAAGAACTACATGTAAGCTAATCACGTGTAGCCTTGTGCCCTGACGCACTAGTCGAGCTCAAAGCGTGTTTGGCCTGGCCATCTCTCCGCTTTCTTCCCAAAGACCATATCTCACTCCAGTCTTTCACAGCCAACTCCAAGATGCAGGGCTTCAATATGGGGCGCTATGTCCCCCCGGACCAAGAGGGTGTCATGAGCGGAAACCAGCTTCATGGGAAGCATGCATTAGGTGCTCGAGCGAACAAAATCTCTCAGGGTATCTTAACTGTACGCTTCGAAATGCCATATCCTATATGGTGCACACACTGCCCAAAGCCCACAATTATAGGCCAAGGGGTACGGTTTAATGCCGAAAAGAAAAAGGTTGGGAACTATTATTCTTCGCCAATATACAGCTTTCGAATGAAACATGTAGCTTGTGGGGGTTGGATTGAGATTCGAACTGATCCAAAAAATACAGCATACGTGGTCACGGAAGGTGCACGAAAACGTGATACCGGGGAAGATAAAGTTGAGGAGGGTGATGTCAAGATATTGACGGTAGAAGAGAGGGAAGCACTGCGAGATAATGCCTTCGCGGCTCTTGAGGGTAAAGTCGAGGATAAGCAGAGGCTTGATTATAGCAAAAAGAGACTGGCCGAGCTTGAAGATTTATCGGATAAGCAGTGGGAGGATCCGTATGCACAGAATCAGCGGTTGCGAAAAGCCTTCAGGATAGGAAGGCATACAAGAGAAAGGGATGCTGTCGTGACAGCTGCGCTGCAAGACAGGATGTGCCTTGGGCTGGAGATTTTACCTGCAAACCATGATGACGAGCGAAAGGCAAAGTTGATTGACTTTGGGGAGCCAGATGCTGCCAAAGCTTTAACAAAGGCGGTGTCCAAACCGTTATTTCCGAACAGTGAACATGCTTCGAGTGCAAAGGATGATAAGACGAAAGGATCCAAGAGGCGACTAGCAGAAAACCTAGCCAAGAAAAAGGTAGCAGATGCTGTTGCGGATATTAGGGGCAATACTAGGGCAAGCATTGATCCTTTCCTTATAACTACACGGAAGCCCCCCCAAAAGCCAGCTTTAGTCGGTATGAAGAGAAAGAGGGCAGCTCTGGAAGCTGCTCCAGTAACCTCAACTACATCCGCTTTGGTGGATTACGATTCTGAATGAATTGTTGACTGTTGAATTACGTTTTATGATTGCATTCAAATTAGTATCTCAGGCGTTTACTAGAGCGGAATATACCCAAGCATGGCTAGGCGCAATAGACTATAGAGACAACAGACTGTCATTATTAATTGTATAATATTATCGGACCGCAAAACAATATGTACAGTATGTTTATAATTTAGACAAGCTTGGTTTGATTAGGGTGAAGTATTTCATGTTATCAAAACACCTGGATGAGTTGGTATAAGAGTCGAGAGTGGAAGTGAGTTTCTGCCCCTACCTGCTGCAAGAGCTTAATAAGACAATTAAATCAGTCACCCCTTTTGAGTTGCTGGCTGTCCGTTTTTCCGTAGTCCTTTAACGCCGACCATGCTTTGAATGCTTTTCACCAGACGCTTTGTTAAGTTACCGAGATATCATCACCTCAGTCGTTCTCACAATTCCCCTATTCCTTTCTCGTTCGTGGGCTTGTCGTTCCATATCCTTTAGATGAGCAGCAAGATGCCTTTGTGGTAGTATGTTCTCCTCGCTCCCAGTATCATGCTCTCGAATGCTCGCTTCGAGTCTTGACATCGGACCACTGCTTGCAGAACTTCCCTGCCTGCGCAGCGTTCGTTCGAATTCCTTATCATCACTTGGTCTTATTCCTCCCACGACACTAACCCCATAGGCTCCTCCGTGCTTGCTTAAGGTAGACCGAGATGGCAGTGAGCTCAGCTTCACATCATCGTCATCGTGGATGTAGTAATGCCCGGTCGCCCGAGTCCCGCCTGTTCTCCGAGCAGATGATCTTAGCTTTGCCGTGTCAATTAGGAACGCGAATATTGGACGTAAAGCTGGTAGGCATGCTGCCAGAATGCCGGTGTTTATTTCAATCCTAAAAAAGATATTTGCATTAGTGTTGTCGGGTCGAGGCAAGAATCAAACATACACGTTCCATATTTGAAAAGAGTTCTCGCTGCATTCTAGTTAGAAGTAATAAACAGGAAATTTTTGATACGTCTTACAAAAGGATATCAACGGTTTCAAAGTACGAAACTAGGAGAACTTCTTTGACTATTGCGGCAGCGCATGCACTATTTCTCTTAGTATTGTTACTTGACGACGGATGATATCCTTACAAGTATCCCAGGCTCAAGATACACACAAGAGACATTTTGGTTCGAGTGTTGATTTGTAGCGGTAAGATAATTGGGATTGGAAGACTTGCAAACACAAAGTCCGTGAGCATATTTATAGCTAGACATTTGTCAGGAAAAGTGGTTTGGGAAGAGAGCTAGCTGGCTTACCGCCATTCATTAGACCGATATTTCTGTATGTATTCGTTGAGTAACAGCTCGTCTTCGGATTCATCCTCACCATCATGTTCCAAGCGCCATTTACAGGGAGGCATTGGAAAATTAAAGTTCCCAAACATGCTGCGGTGAAAACAAATAGGAACGCAATCCAAGCAATAATAAATCGCTACAGTGGGTTAACATATACATCGGACAGGCAATTTTGTGATAAACGTACTTTATACCACCTTCCCTGGACAAGCCTCAATAGAAAGAAACCAACTGACAACTTGACACTGGAATTTCCAAGGACAATGACCCAAGAATGGAAATAAGACCAATGCAATATTTCCTGAAGGTTGAAGAATTGATGAGGGTTTCCATAGTGTTCGCCAACACCTAATCTGACTTCCTTGATTGTAAAGGCGAGTACCGATGCCGTACATGCCATTGATAATATCAAAATGTAGTCATCAATCCCAACCTTCTTCAGCATAAAGACTCTAACATATAACCTAGCAAGCACCGCCGCACAGGCGAACCCGGTGAAAAATGCAGTGATGGTGATAATGAAGCTTCCTCTGGACTCCAAAGAAACTGGGGGCAGGTTCGGCATTCCTGGAGGCTGTGCTCCAAATTCTTGCCTTGCTAAAAACATTGTAACTAATATCCCGGGGGTTTTCCAATTTAAATTTCAACGTTGAGTCCGTTATCTGTGTTCCCTTTGAAGATGTATAATGTACGATTTCTCAATTGACAAATTCGACAGGTAAGTTACAAATTCTTCATCTTGACTGAGGTATTCTTAAACCGGATGAAGAGTCCAGATGTGTGGATAGAGTAGCATCGCATCATATAAATGTCCGAGATTATGCTCAGATCCACGGCAGGCTCTCAGAGGATGTCGCACAGGGAGGCCCATGCCGTTTAGACACAGACTTTACCAAAGAAAAACTTTTGTTTCCATGTCTCGTGCCAAATAGCTCGAGCCTCTCATAGCTGGTGGGGTAAATGCACCTCAAGTTCTTTGACAGCTTGTGCAAGCCTATTTTACATTGCCAGGTCGGAGCGTAGCAAAAAAGACCATCCGGCTCAAGATCTTTTGGCAAAGATGACACAGGCTGTTTACTCCTGAGTCTCTGATTTGCTTCGAAAGAGCTTGGGAAAGTGGGTTGTTGGAATCGAAGCTTCATGTAATGTTCTAGTTAATAAGGTATATGTTATGATTCGCCTATTTCAGTATCCTTTTATATTAGGTGCGTACCGTACCGTTGTATAACCGGGATCGACCACATCAGACTCGATAAACGCATAGCACCTCACTCCTACAGTATAGCACCTCCGTTACACGGAATGGCAGATTCATACATTGTAGAAGATGAGCCTGGATAGTCCCGAGAGTTTCCACTAATGCGAATTACGTAGCCCAAACAAGAACTAATATCTGGAAGAGTCAAAACCGTTCTCGGTCACGTATGCAACTCTCGAACACCACAGCAGCTACTATCACTTCTTTCCAGCCATATAGTTACTCAGTGACTTTTGCCATACCCAGCTTGATGGATTGACTTGTGGATCAAGAACATGATCGCTCTAAGGATCAGTAAAAAGGAACGAAGGTACAAAGCTTATTCCAGAATCAAAGCGCGGATGAGACGCTTCCCCGCAATCCTGACCTCGCTTAGCCATTATTTGGATGGGGAACCCATGTAGCAGCATATTCGTTAGCGATGTCAATACTCTCGGAATGAGCTTCAAAATTTGTGACTCGCACCGCCGGAGGGCTTCTATTAGCAAGCCTCTCGCTACTGCGATATGTGAATTCCACACTGAAAGTCGTCTACAGTTCTTCTTGCTTAGTGTGTATCGAAAGATTCAACTCAAACTCTGGCTTAATTTAAGATGCGCGAACGCTTATAGTTAACGGCACTGTTTGAGGTCACATCCGAGCTGAGTCTCGAGGAAGCTCATTTACCAACCTTTACCAGACTTCAGTAGAAATTACTCTGTCACAGCCAATGCCGGGCGCTACAGTGATTTTTAGCCGATGGGGATAAGTCCCCATATGGCATTAACCGATGCACGTACAAGAGGATGTATTAAGGGAATCGGTCGTTGGTTACCATACATTTATAATAGCCCCTGGGTGTTAGAGGGCCTATCATTGGCCCTGAGATACGTGTTCGCCTGACTAGTTTGAACAAATATGTGATGTTGACGTCGGCATTGTAAAATTTGAGATGCAGTCAATGACATTGTTAGACTCGAACTGGATGTAGGTAAAGGAGCTTTATGCTTCTCAAATTCGGATGTCTGTTCTTGTATTTTTTGGATATATCATAGAAAGTAATCTCAGTTTAACTAAACAAAACAATAAATCTTATCTGGCGATAGATACCACGAACCGACTGCCCCATGCCATTTATCCCCGTGTTTACTTTGCATTGTGTCAAGGTTTTATGAGACGGGTGCTAGCTCCAACCGTGAAAAGAGCGATAGGTGATTCGTAGAACTTTCCTATAGTGTCGGTAATATTTCCCGTTGCTAGCAAGTCCAAAGTTAACCTGGAAGATAACGCCACCACGCCGTTCTTAGAAATGTTGTGCCCTCGCTGTTGGAACAGCCCAATATATTGGAGACGTTTTCGATATGGGCCAATGGAAGCAATATCTTTCATGCCTTTAATGTCTCCTACAGCTATTTCGAGGTAGCCGAGGTGGATTTAGAACAGATCTTGAGAGGTTTTTCCGAGAGTGGGTACAAGCTGATCTGTTCAAATACTGGGACTTCCGTCTCTCGTTTTTTTTGAATCACTCCTACAGCCTCGTGGCTTTAGTTTCATATTAATTTTAAACAGCAGGTCATAAGCCACATACACATCGGGGGTTTACTATCACCCACCTGTTGTACAGCCGCCCGTTCATTTACATTGACTGCTTGTGTCACCTGCAAGATGACACCAATCCGGGTAATGATATTGAATTGTTTACTTCTTGCTATTGGGTCTACGAACGCCACTGGCACACTACTTGGTTGGAAAAAGGGCTGGTTGCCTGCCGATACTTCGAGAACAGACCGCTTAGCAGCTGACAGTCTTTTCAAACTTTCGACTTCCCAGGTACTACACAGTACTCAATCCAATTGCACCTTGGCTAATACTGCGGTGCGGCGGGAATGGTAAGCTACAGGAATTGCTCTAGTTGTAAAATTTATTGAGAACTGACCAGAACTAGGACTACCTTGTTACCAATAGAGAGGAAAGCTTATACAGATGCAGTATTGTGTCTGATGAAGAAGCCGTCACGGCTTGCAACATCAGATCCAGCCTCAGCACCTGGAGCAAAGAGCCGGTAACACCTTACCGGACCCACAGTGATAAAAAGTGCTGATGATTCCAAGTTATGACGACTTTGTGGCGGTTCACATCAATAATACCTTCTCGATTCACGCTACAGTATGTATCGTACTTCCACTATAATTTCTTTACTGATCGAACGTAGGCGAATTTCTTGTCGTAAGTGTTACACAGAATCAGAAAAGAATTTGATGAGCGGCATCTTTGATTTCGTCGACCTTGACTGCCTTAGTTAGATCAATCATATGAATTAAAAGTCACTAACATATAATTAAGATGGCA
>Ga0247807_10000788_pt1 | contig 19536 bp, 11 predicted proteins | sample UWRJL074202C1_FD_179931 | JGI IMG/M metagenome (GOLD analysis project Ga0247807, IMG submission 179931) | Plant litter microbial communities from Arlington Agricultural Research Station in Wisconsin, United States - UWRJ-L074-202C-1 | ecosystem: Environmental > Terrestrial > Plant litter >...
TACGCAACCGACCCATGCCTAATTGGTTGACCAGATATTCGGGACTGCACAGTCTATGTTGTTTGGAGTAACTCATTAGGCATCCTACAATTGACAACCTATCCTCCTTTGTCCAGCCTCATTTGTGGCCTGGCGCAAGTCCATTCGTCCTCATTACAAGATTGAGATAAAAGCTTATTCATGCTAGATGCCATAGAAGTCGTTCTCAATCTCAAACACAAGGCCCGTTCATGAATGAGTGATGTAGAGGACTGCAAAAGTGGAACGTGCTTCTGAACCAGCTCGAATTAAGTTTTTGGTTGGGTATGAATGTCGTGGAACATCGGTTGGAGTTTAGAAGCCCCAACAGATTATCCTGTATATCGAGTAGCCTCTACTCTAATTAGTGAGCTGGTATCAAGACACCATCTTGTTGGTCGCTTTGAAGAAATATCCATATCGGCTAAGATTTCTAGGAGGGGAATTGCCCTTGTGTTTTCAACGATGCTTTGGCAGCACCAAAGATACCCTACTTAACTTTTCTCAGTTAATATCAGTGAGGTCCGACCGGCAGTCGCAGCACCCGATTGGCAATATGCGGAGTAGCCTTGTTGAATCTGCAAGATAGTATCTATAGGGTATGAGCAGCTAAAAGATTCCATGCACAATATGATAAGGCAATATTCCCCCTGCTTATCGGATACGTGAATTGATTCGACTTGACAATCCTAGAGTTCCTCCCGAAAATAGGTGCTGAGCGATGACGAAGGAAATCTCACGGGTTCGTGTATTTTACAAAAATGGCTGATATCTGCCATCTTGGAGGTATGCGGGGAAATTGTTCCACATCCGGAGATGGGATATCTTTCCACTTAATCGTGATACGAGTGGTTGGATACGTCACACCTACACCATAAGTTTTGTTACTCTCCATAGGTATGTCGTTGAAATGCTCATTAATCAATATTAGAAGTTGAGTTCAATATATCAAAATGACTAGCGTATGTAGTACTTTATCTACCAAAGAGCCACATTCAAGTAGCGCTTCTATCTAACAGTGTTAGATGTGTATAGAACTTGGTATAGTCATTCCTAGACCGCCTCAAGTCACATGTGATTGATATACTTGAGATCCAATAACCAGAAATCTGGTAGTGTTCGTCGTCCCAAATGGCTTCATGTGTGTAATCTAGTAGGCCGCCTTTGAGTATGAGCACATGCCTAGAAACAATTCACATTTCATCCACGAAACGCTTCTTGGAGTATGTTGCTTTTTTTTTAAACGGTACATGACCACTAACTTCTACTTAGCTCAAGGATTTTGATTTCTTTCTAGCTTTTCTCATTCATTTTACGGTTCATGAAGATACTAGGCCTCATATTTGATGGCTTGTGGTTCCATTTGATTCCACTATGTTGGTGAAACCACACTAGATGATTTCAGCCAGCGCCGAGTTTTTCCTTTCTTTTTCTTCTTCTTCGATAATCGGACAACGATCACGTCATTAGAAAGAGACAGGTGTGCAGCTACAGTTTTGGTGGATACTGTGTGACTGTAGGTTGTTGTCTGAACACAAACGAAACAAAGACATCTTTCAGGTGACTGAAACTTCTTCGCGGCAGACACTGACAAGAGGGACGGTTCTTGGCTGTATTGTGTAACTTAGTTTCATCTTATTTAATCTTTCTAAGTCCACCATGTGTTATAAGTAACATGATTCTACATTCCCAGTTGATTTCCAGACTCTATGAGTCTTAGTTACATGCAGATAAAGATGGCAGACTCATTTGAAACGTTAGTTTTGACTACGACTACAACCAATCTCACCTGTCAGCTCAAACAAAGCCCCTTGCTAATTTATCCTTCCTAGAATCCTTCTCTCTCGTTCATTCACCTTTCGCGTCGGTGTGAATAAAGTCCCGATTGTAGTCCATGAGGCCGCAATCTCGAACCAATCTCCAGCTTTATCTAGACTTATGTGTGGCGAGATGTCAGAGAGCCTGGCCGGTGAAGTGATCTTGAAAGACGTGGATGAAGAGACTTTTGCACGCTTTGCTCAGTTTGCATATTTAGGAGACTATTCCGTGCCGACGATGATAATTTCTCCGTCTAAAAAGTGTTCTACTCCGCCGAACGAGTGGCCTGCTCAATCTAACGAGTGGCCTGCTCAACCTGAAGGGCCTCTGGCTCTCAAAAGGGACGAATTTCCCTGGAGAATCCCGGAAGTCCCGGGAAAAAAGAAAAGTAAAAGTCCTGGGCTTCGATATGCAAGACCGAATCCAAAATTTAGTTCCCTCTACTATAAAATTGATCCTCAGACGGACTTTACCAAGAAGTATAAGCCAAGCCTTGCGGATGGCGAAAAGGAGAATGTTAGCAAGATCCTTCTTGTCCATGCTTCACTCTACGTGCTGGGGGATAAATGGGGAGTGGAGGAGTTGAGGATGCTGGCTCTCTCTAAGCTTCATAAAACCCTAAGTATGCTCCCTCGCGATGTAGAGAAAATTCCATACATTGTGGATCTCACACGGTATGCATATTCGGATGAAAATACTCCTGATCTGGAGAGTGGAATGGATAATATGAGAGAATTGATATGTTGCTATCTCGCTACGTGTGCCGAGATGTCATCACGAAGCATATCATTTTTGACTTTGCTAGAAGAAGGAGGCCCATTCGTCAGAGATTTTTGGAAGATTGTAGGACCAATGATTCATTGATTTAGACAAAGGAGACCTTCAAGTCCGTAGGGAGGCATTTGTTAAATCATGAATTCAAAGATATCAGATCCCCTTGAAACTAAACAGTAACGCCTCTTTCAAAGTCAAACCATATCTTTTAGCTTGCAATATTATCCATATACCCATGCTGATACATCAGAGACTTCCACTTCCCAAAGATGAGGCATTGCAATCAATAGTGAATGCAATCTCCCATATCAATTCCAAGCTCGTCTATTTTCTGACCCTGATAGACCCCCTCGAAGACAACGCCAGGTAGATCAAAGATAAGAGCCCCAAAGATAGTACACATAGAAAATTGAGGTTCTGTTTTTACAGCCTTGTCACGAATTCAAACCGGAAAAGCAATTAACGGCATCCCGAATTGCCAATCAGTTGACAGAGACATAGAAGCACAACATATTTTCATCTTGCTGCCTTGTGAAAAACAATAACAAAAACGAATTGGGCTTTCGATTGAAGCCATGCAGGATATGGAGCTGACGCGTATGAGGTGCAGCGGTCTATCGGGCGTTCAACAACACATATCAGAGTTCTTCAATTTGCGACTGAATGCCGACCAAAATCCCTCAATATATGCCGTGCAACGATAGTCAAAAGCAACTAGTCTCTCCCAGCTTAGAAAACTGAGCCGCGGCGAGAGAGATATATTGAAAGGCTTTTCGTTGATTTCCCTTTGGTGACTCTTAATCAGATTTCGCATATAGACGATACTAGAATTTTTGATCAGATACTTACGAAAAGATGACGATGGAGACCACCACCACAATGAATCTCGCCAGCTCAACACAGCTTGAGCTGATCGACAAGCTGCGTGAGATTGGTGTTTCAGATATTATTGCATTACCTCAAGTACTTTCTGTTTCCCCCTCTTGATATGCAAAGCTGACGATGAACAGCTTGCCGTTGTGGGAGATCAGTCGAGGTAAATATATTGCCAATCAATGACTTCAAACTCTGACTATTTCAGCGGTAAGAGCTCGGTACTCGAGAGCTTCTCCGAGCTGCCATTTCCACGGGATAGTGGTCTTTGCACTAGGTTTGCTACCCAAATCACATTTCGTCGTACTCCACGAAGCACTATCAAAGTTTCAATTATCCCAGGCCAGGACCGTAACCGTCAGGAAGCTGCGAAGCTTCGTGGCTTCGTGAGGGAAGGACTCGAAAGTTTCACCAGTGAAGTATTTTTAAAGATACTTAGAGATGTTTGTCAATGCTTTAACGTAGTGAATATACCCGACTGATTAATATACCCAGGCTTGTAAGGTGATGGGCATTCCAGGGCCAGGCCAGGAATTAGACAGTACCCAGTCTACCTTCAGCGAAGATCTACTCAGCATAGAGCTCTGCGGCCCTGAGAAGAAGAATTTAAGCATCATCGATATACCAGGCATTTTCAGGACACCCACCGAAGGGATTACAACCGACGCAGATATGGCTTTGGTCAGAAGGATCATGTATCGTTATATCCGAGATGAGCGAACCATAATTCTTGCTGTCATTCCTAGTAACACAGATATCGCAACTCAAGAAATCTTAACAATTGCCAAGGAGGTGGATCCCAAAGGTCTCCGGACACTCGGAGTCCTTACGAAGCCCGATCTCATTGACAATGGGGGCGAGGAGAATGTAATGATGCTTGTAGAGGGAAAGCGTAATCCATTGCGCCTTGGTTATCACATTGTCCGAAATCGAGGACAAAGTGAGTTGACCAGCGAGTCAGCTGTGCGTATGCGCAAAGAGAAAGACTTTTTTATGGGTAATCCATGGTCAAGACTAGAAAAAGACCGCTCTGGTACACCAGCGCTCCAAAGGCGATTACAGCAGCTTCTCGTTGACATTACTCGACGTGAGTTCCCCAAAGTACAGGCTGAGATCGGCAAACAGTTGAATACTTGCCGGCGTCAACTTGGCGATCTTGGAGCAGCTAGAGAGTCGGCAGACCAACAACGACGGTACTTGCTGGAAATCTCGGGCCAGTTTCAAGCCATTGTGAACTCGGCTTTAGATGCCTACTACTCTCGTGAGAAAGCATTTTCGGAGTTTCCAGAGCTAAGACTCGCTACGCTCGCAGTCGATCGCATGGATCGTTTCTCCGAAGACATTAACAGAATCGGTCACACAGTTCAGTTCAACATGTCGAACGGTCAAGTAAAATCAGAACCTGTGCCAAATATTTCAGAGTCAGCTTCTGAGAATTCTGGTGAGCTAGTAGATTCTCCCAATCAAGCTGAACCCAACGAGACGTCTTATCCTGAGTTGGAAGACCTTGTGTTGGATGACTGGGTAGCTCCCGAACCCAGTGATCGAAACATCATGGACTGGATTGAAGAGGAGCATAAAAGGGCAAGGAGTTTTGGACTGGGAATGATTGGGCCATCGGTCGTTCCGACGATTTGGCAAGAACAAACCAAGAACTGGGAGGGACTTACTTTGGCATATATTGGGGAGATAGTCTTCCTTGTCCACGACTTTATTAGCAAAGCGCTTGCTCATGTTTGCGTGGATGAGAGAGTGCGAGCCAGCCTTTGGTCAGTGCTGCAAGAGTCTCTCCTCGAGAAATATGAGCAAGCCGTTAATCATGTCAAGTTCATTCTGCAAGTCGAGCGGTATGGTACGCCACTAACGACTAACCACAACTTTACCGACAATTTACAAAAGCGTAAGACCAGACGATGGGAAAAGTATCTGGGACAACATGCAGAACCTCAATACAACCATCAAGGCGTCGCTTCACTAGGGAAAGTCGTATCAGTCGCCCATGTCACGAAGTCGACGAGTGCAGACAACTTGGACCACACGGTGCAACAGATTCATGATATTATAGAGTCATACTACAAAGTGGCAAGGCAGCGCTTTGTTGATACCGTTTGCATGCAAGGCAGTGACTATTACCTCTTGACTGGAGCCCTCTCCCCCCTACGAGTGCTCGGGTACAATTTTGTGAGTAATCTCTCCACAGCTCAGTTGGATATGATTGCTGGGGAGGAGAACGCTACGAAGCAGCTGCGGACGACTTTGGTGAATAAGATCACCGCTCTTGAGAAGGGTAAAAAATTGCTTAAGGTTTGATGGTTACAATTAGACAGACTTGTACATAGTTAGTAACTCAATGACTCTGTTAGTTTCTCCGCAGTTGACACTTCCTCTCTATATATTCTAATCCTAAAATCACACAACGTGCTTATGTACCGCCCAGGTAAGCAATTTTATATGAACTTGACTCCGATACGAGATCAAATTCAAACCCTGTTGATTATAGATTTAGAGATATACCCGCATGGCTTTACTCTAACTTGCTTTGCCATGAAATGGGTCAACATTCTGGTTTATTAAAGGACTTTGTAATAATCAAACTACCTGGTATGTACCCCGCCCTTCCCGTATACTGCCTTGTAGGATCCAAAGAACGAGAATGCAGTAAATGTATACATAGAAATCCTTTTCCAAATACTATGATGAGATATCTCCCACAGCATGGATATAGAACTTCACGTCTTTTCAACCATATACTGTAATTACAGCTTGCTGTACTAATTATTCAATCAAACTGCCTGTACAAATAAATGAACACTTCATTTTCCTTTACACATATTAAAAGCTTAGTCATCCAGGGGTAGTTGAAATAACGTCTTTTGGAGGAGGTTGGGATACCCCACCGACCCCCTAATTAACCCCAAGCTCTCTTGCCTACCATTCATTTATACCCGAGTCTTAGGAGCCGCATCTGGCGGCGGGAGTTGTTTAACATAACATGATGATACCATAACCTCCGGCAATGCTGTTGGGATTTCACGTTGAGCGATAAGCTGAGCAGGATGTAGCTTTTCCTCGGGTGGGCATGATGTGGAAAATATCAAGGAGCATGGCCCTGCTTTTGTTGTTTTCCTCCCATGCTGTTTGCTATCAGTTCTAGTTGCTCTTCACCCCTGGATCACATGTGATCAATCTGCGCTGGTGATCATTGAATCTCCCTTTCCCATATCCACTATTGTGACCCTCCAAGTTCCCCGTGCTCCTCTTTAAATACAAGTCCAGTCGGTCTTACTTGTTATCATTTCAATACGTGTTCGCAATGCTTGAGGTTCTCACAGGATTCCTGTTGTTGGAGTAGCATGGTGCCATAAGCGTAGCTGACTGGTTAGGAACGGTACAGCCCCCCCGAATCCTGGCGTCGCAGCAACCTTTTAGCTAGCAACAATGGTGCCACGGCAAGAACCGCAGCTCCAACCTCCACCGCCTATACCACCCCGACGTACTCCCTCGACCAACAGCACAAAACGATCTTTCTCTTCTTACCAGTCGCATTCCTCATCTTTCGAAGCGGATGACGAACGATCCAGCACGGCAGACGACGAGATGGGCCCCGACGACGGCTTGAGGGATGACCCTTCTACATATGCGGGGGAGGATACCAGGTTGACAAGTAGGAAGGAGTTGTCCGGATGGTATGCCTACGGGTTTGCGGCGGAGGTATTCGTAATATGTGGAATGGGTGAGTTCTTTGATGTTCTTCAAACTTGGGGAACGGCAGCGGTGCTGAGAAGGGTGCGACACTGTGGACAGCTTGGGAGCAGACCATCAACACGGGGTGTGATACGGGACATACACATTGCCTTGGAGATAATGATCTTCTCTACAGCTGCGCAAAACAGGTCGCCGTCTGCTGTCTGGATGATGTGGTATTCGATGTTTTGGAAAGATCTATACTAATGATATGTTTACAGGCTCATTTATTCCCATCACATTAGAAGAATTAGCTCGTGGAAATGGTGTACTACTATCTGACAAAACAACGCCCTGTCCGTCAAGTTCCTTCCATCCGCCACCGGGAAGCATACCAGGTCCGAACGGCATGAAAAATCAGGGTCAATGTGTGGTATACGTCCTAGGACTAGAAATCAACACGGCGAGTTTCGCCATGTATACCTTTTCACTAAGTGTCTTGTTTCAGGCATTGTTAGTTGTATCAATAAGTTGCGCTGCAGATCATGGAAATTCAAGGAAGAGGTTGCTGTTATTTTTCGCCTTTGCTGGCGCTATAGCTACTATGCTTTTCCTTCCTATCGTACCAAAGGTATATTTACTTGGAGCTCTCTTGGCTATGGTCGCCAACACGTGTTTTGGAGCGAGTTTCGTACTCTTAAACTCTTTTCTACCTTTATTAGTCAGACATCATCCTAGAACTCAGTATGGGAGCCCAGATGTTAGCCCAGACTTTTCACCAACGCTCAGGGAAGATCAACCTGACAGTTCACTCCTCGAAGCAGACCATATTGTGAATGCTAGCTCTCCACTTCTCCCAACAGGGCCAGATCCAACGGATCCTCTACCTCCGTCCCAAAACCTCACATCCATAGAACTTCAACTCTCTACCCAAATCTCCTCGACTGGAATTGGAATTGGCTACCTGGCTGGACTTTTCCTTCAATGTGTCTGTATCGTCATCATAATCGGCATGAAGAGCAGCACCGTAAGCACTACCCTCGCTTTGCGAATCGTGCTTTTCATCGTTGGCGCCTGGTGGTTTATCTTTACCATTCCTGCTGCACTCTGGCTCCGTCCCCGACCTGGTCCTCCTCTTCCATCAACCGATCCTAATGATCCAACAAAAACCCGCTCCTGGTTCGCCTATATCAAATATGCTTGGGCTTCTCTATGGCGTACCGTCAAACTAGCTCGGAGGCTGAAAGATATCACGCTGTTCCTGGCAGCTTGGTTCTTATTATCAGACGCTATAGCCACCGTCTCCGGAACCGCAGTACTCTACGCAAAAACAACACTTCACATGCCAGCCGAGAACCTAGGTCTCATTAATGTCATCGCTACAACCGCTGGCGTCCTGGGTGCCTTTTCCTGGTCCACCATCTCCAAGTACTTGAATCTTCGTCCCCATCAAACGATTCTTGCCTGTATATGTCTATTTGAAATCATCCCTCTCTATGGATTACTAGGCTTTCTTCCCATGGTTCAGCGCTGGGGTGTTATTGGTCTCCAACAACCGTGGGAAATGTATCCATTGGGGTTCGTTTATGGATTTGTACTAGGAGGATTGAGTTCATACTGTCGATCTCTTTTCGGTGAACTCATACCTCCAGGATCTGAAGCTGCGTTCTACGCTTTGTACGCTATCACAGACAAAGGCTCTTCCATCTTCGGCCCAGCCATTGTAGGCGCGATTGTTGACCGTACGGGTGAAATTCGTCCAGCATTCTGGTTTCTGGCTGCACTGGTGGGATTACCAGCTCCGTTAATCTACTTCGTGAATGTGGAGAGGGGGAAACGGGAAGGCGCTAAGTTAGCGGAGGTTATCGAAGGATTTCGATCAAGAGAAAGGAGCTTGGAGGGGAGTGGTGCGGCTAGCTTCAGCGAGGCGCAGGGGTTATTAGGTGAAGAGGAGGGAAGGCTGCATAGAGATTGATTATCAGTTGTGTATTTTATCAGATTCTGCAGCGAGGAGGATAGTGGTGTTTAGGTGTTTCAGACAACAGTCTAGGCGTTTGTGGTCTGGTTTCTTTGGATAAATTATCAACGTCCACTTTGCATTTGTAAGGCGTTACAAGATAGGAAGAACCAATATAACAGCTCAATATAATCAGAGCTTACTGCTTCATCACAGGAATCTTCAACCCCTGCCTGCGCGGAGCATATTCTCCTAAATAATGAAATACAAGTGGCAATACTTGTATCGCTAATCAGATACCTGAACCACATATTAACAAAGCCAACTTCGACCACAACAAGGTTGATTATATAATGCTACATGTTTCCGTATTTCCTGGCAGGATCATTCCAAACTTGTATCTGCTTGCTAGCAAAGTTTCACGAAATTTGACATACAAAGCATTTCATCTTGTCCTAAAATGGACAAATCTTCAGACGACACAGCCAGGAGGTTCATGTAAGTTACCCGAACAAGCGAGGCGACATGATTGGGTAGCGGACAGCACCTCGACCGTGATTGAGGAGTAAGTATTATAGCCTTAGCCGAGCGCAACGTCATACCGCATTTTTGCATCTGTTCCTGCTCGCATCATCGACGACATTGGCGCGCGTAGCAAAAGAGAGAAAAATAGCCCACGCGCGTAATTATAATAAAATGTTGGAGATTGAATAATGCATCTTCGGGCCTAAAGCTCAATCCCCGCCTCCGGGGAAGAAGGGGGTAGGCTAGCACATGATGAATGAAGGGAATTTGGTGACGGTTTTATCTTCCATATACTTTGGCGTGATTTTATGCAGGGGGTCGGCTTTGGGAAAAGAGGTAGAATTGATTGATTTTGCAGTGAATTCATTAAATGAGTCTCGGTAACGATGCTTGTTCGAACTGCTGATAGAAAATAATTTGGCCTTTGTTTCTTCCCAGGCAGGTCACTGTTATTTTGGTATGGCTGATTGGAGACTAGCAAAGTGAAATGGGTTAATAATTATATAGTACACACTAGGAGCTCTCTTTTATAAAATACAATTGAGACATTGAAGATGAATGGTTTACATAATTGGGATTTACTTGGACTGTCAGGATTGAAATATTTACAAGTTTGCTCGAGATAGGGAGAAATGTAAATTACAGCGACATCATGACATGGAAAGATAGAATGCAAGATCAAGTGGCAGAGCTAGAGAATTTATATCACCAGCTTGCAAAATATATCTCCTAGCATGTTGTTAGATTATATATATATATATAATAGCTGTGATGATAGAAAAGAATAATAGCCTTGAAGGGCTAAGATTAAAATAACACTTCCTACCATGGGAAGCAAAAAACAAACTACAACGTTCGTTGAGCTCTTACTTTCTTCTCAAGAAATAAAACTCCATCAACAATTAATCGGCACGCAATTCTAAGTTACCCGCAAATTCTGCTTGGAGGAAAGAGGGGTGAGCTGATTGGGTATGTTAATGTGCAAATTGATATTCTGACATTTGACTTCCAAGTTTGAGATTCAAGGTTCCGCATACAATTTGGCAGAAAAACAACATATAATTACAAGACCTTCTGCATTTTCAGAGCGGGGGAATGCAATTCAAATCTTGGATATAGCAGATCTCCTCACGACCATCCTTTTTGGGTTTTGTTCCGTCGGGTAAACACCAAGATCCGGGAGTTGTTCGGGATATCTCGACCGAGAATTTCCATGTGCCGGCTATATATCTACGCTTATTTAAACTAAAGTCAGGAGAAATAGTCGCGGTAACTCCACTGCGCCATAACATGATGCGGTCAGTTTTTCAAGTCGGGCACGATGCCTGCAGCCTCTTGCTCTTCACGATTTTGCTATGTTCAGTAAATGCCTATCCCAGCCAGGGATACGTAGAAAGCAGACAAACTGTTTCCACAACTCGTGAACGCTTGAGCATCAATAGCAATTGGAAGTTTTCTCGCTTTACGACAAGTCCCGATTCTTTGTCATATAACAGCACGTTAAAGTCATGGATTCTTCCCTCAGCCAACGACTTTATTGTCGATGGTTCCAAGCATACTCGCCCATCTGGAACTGCTCCAGGTGCTGATGTCCAATATGTGCAGGCGTCCTTCAATGATGCGTCCTGGGAGTCACTTAATCTGCCTCACGACTGGGCAATCAAGGGACCATTTCGCGCACCTGGCATTAGTGGCGGCATGGGCCGACTGCCATCAAATGGAATTGGCTGGTATCGCCGGAATCTCACTCTGGAAGCAAGCGACGTAGGAAAGTCCATCTTTCTTGACATCGATGGTGCCATGTCCTATTCAGCGGTTTGGGTCAATGGGAAACTTGTAGGCGGATGGCCGTACGGATATGCTTCGTTCCGCCTCGACTTGACATCGTTTTTGAAAGTAGGGACAAATATACTGGCGATCCGGTTAGAAAACGCGCTCAACTCTTCACGGTGGTATCCAGGCGCGGGAATTTACCGTAATGTTTGGCTCGTGAAGGTTAATCCAATACATGTCGGACAATTTGGCACTCGTATCAGAACACCATCTGTCTCAGCACAAGCAGCGACTGTTGAAGTGGGTGTTGATGTTGAGAATAAGGGTACTTCTAGTCAGGAAGTGACTGTAGTTACAGAAATTCGCCTGCAAGGAAGTGACAGTGTTGTGGCTAAGCTTTCACCTTCGAAGAAAAGCATTGCCGCTGGCACGAAGTTGTCTGTTAACGGTTCAGTCGCCATTACAAACCCAATGCTCTGGGGTCCTCCTCCAACCCAGAAGCCAAACCTCTACGTGGCTACGACCACTGTACTGAGTGGTAATTCAACCATTATTGACACTTACGAAACAAAATTCGGAATTCGCTCTGTGGCTTACGACGCGAACAAAGGCCTTCTCGTCAATGGACAAAGGGTGCGTGTCCAAGGCACTAACAATCACCACGACCTTGGTAGTATCGGATCTGCCTTCAATTACAGAGCAGCGGAACGCCAACTGGAGATGCTTGCGGAAATGGGCTGCAATGCTCTCCGTATGTCACACAACCCTCCTGCAGCAGAATTACTCGACTTAGCCGATCTTAAGGGCTTCCTGGTGATAGACGAAGCTTTCGACGTATGGAACCAGAAGAAAGAGAACAACGACTACCACCTGCTCTTCTCCGACTGGCACGAGCCAGATCTACGCTCTTTCATTCGGCGTGATCTTAACCATCCATCGGTGATTGTTTGGAGTATCGGAAACGAGATTCCCGAGCAGAGAAATGACCAAGGAGCAGCAACTGGACGGATACTAAAACAGATTGTCCGGGAGGAAGATCCAACACGCCCATCAACCTCGGCATTAAATAACGCAGGGCCAGGCCAGGGAATATCCAATATTGTGGATCTCCAGAGTCTAAACTATCAAGGTGAAGGTAATGGTAACTCTTGGAGTAGCTCGTTCCCGCAATTTCACAGCACCTACCCTAATCAAATGCTCTGGACAAGCGAGAGCGCATCAACTCTCAGCACGAGGGGTGGATATATATTCCCCGTAGTTGCGAATTCTAGTGGTGTCATTGGTGACGGGTCAGGGGGAAATTCTACCTCTCTAGAAGCTAGTGGATATGAACTATACGGTCCTTCGTGGGGCGCGTCGCCCGACAAGGTGTTTGCTATGCAGGACAAATATCCTTACGTTGCAGGCGAGTTTGTCTGGACTGGATTTGACTACATTGGAGAACCAACACCATACGGCGATGTTGAGTTGGCGCGTAGTTCGTACTTTGGTATTATTGACTTAGCTGGTTTCAAGAAGGACAGATTTTTCCTGTACCAGGCCCGTTGGCGAGAGGACTTGCCTACGGCACACATCTTGCCACATTGGAGTTGGCCATCTAGTCGAGTCGGTCAAGTTACGCCAGTTCATGTCTTTTCCTCCGGTGACGAAGCGGAGCTGTTCGTAAATGGCAAGTCGGCCGGAAGAGTGAAGAAGGAAGCTTCAAATTACCGCTTCCGCTGGGACCGCGTGACATACGCACCAGGTGATCTACGTGTCGTTACATATAAGAAGGGGGCCGTATGGGCAGAGGCAAGCAAGAAAACAGTTGGCGCTACTGCCGCGTTGAACATGACGGCCGATCGTACCACAATCTCAGCAGACGGCTATGACCTGTCATTCATCACTGTGGCTGTGGTTGATAAATCGGGCGAATCCGTGCCCTATGCCTCTGACAACATATCTTTTACCATCTCGGGACCAGGCAAGATTGTGGCTACAGACAATGGTAGTCCGATCGACCAAACTCCATTCCCTTCTCTAAAGCGCAATGCTTTGTATGGTTTTGCTTTGGCAATAGTACGTAGTAATCCTGGAGAAGCAGGAGACATCATAGTCTCAGCCAGTGCCAATGGCCTCGTTGGCGCTAAAGTGACTTTGCACGCAGTCTCTTCTTAAGCTTATAGCGTAAAATTGCACTGCATAGCTCCTTTGATAATTTAAAAAGTATAATAAGAGTTTTTAGACAAACATGCTCTGCCATCTACATTGAAATTATCATTATGTGATGTGTCTTAAGTATTGAGTTTGCAAAGTGTCTGCGATTGCATTGATTCATTCTGAATACGCGGTACGCACCACTACAAGCAATCACGTAAGTGCTGTTGTGTCTGTACAGTAACCAGTGTTATATTTTCAATGTTGAATTGTACTGTAAGTATACTGTTTTAAACTTAGGCAAGGCACATTGTGAAGTTATATAACCAACGTGAATACATTTATTGAATTACTTTACAATTCATCAAAATGTCTTCAAATAATAATTATTAATTCCTTAAAGTTAGGCCTATTTACAAATAGGAAAGAAGTGAAGGTCTCAGGACCCAAGTTCAAACTTCTGGATCGTAGGACGTAACCATGACAAGTTAAAGTTGTCTGTGTAACTGAGTTGCCGGGCCTCAGGCTGTAGTAAACATGTGTTAAGAGATCTGGAATCCTAACACTAACCCTCCGGTCGCAACGGAAATCTAACAAAACAAGTGTAAATCCCAATCGTATTCTGTGCAGGAGAATACACATCCTCCGGTCCTCGTTTCTCCGCCGCAGCACGGGAAACTTCTCTTTGTTTTTAGATCAATCTCCCAGGAAGTACCTGCGCTATTCTGATACCACGCTTTTGACCCAGTCTTCGTGACTGCAAAAACATAGCCAGGTACTATAGGCGCTTTAGTACTCTACATATTGTAGACAGGTAGATTGGGGCGTTCTAGTATCGTAACTTACGGCAATTCAGCGAGTAATGGCCATCTTGATCTATTCGAGCTGCTCCTGGACACACGGTAACCCCGTTGTCGACAACGAATGCATTTATGCCACTCAAACCACTGAGGGTGCCTCCATCAGCAATATTGCCTTGGAAATGAACACAGGCGTAAGACTGGGCGATGAATGCGAAAGCAAAGGAGAGGGGAGCGCTGAGCTTCATATTGGAAGTCGGGTAGAGTAGAAAATGTGATGGTTTGGGTTACTAATTATGTAGAACAGTCTGTCGATATTATCCGAACTTGAATGTGAAGAAGCTGTAAAGTAAGGTAAATGCAGAGTGAATTATTCGTAGATTGTGGGAACTCAAGTTTTTATATGTCTTTTGATAGGTATAATGCTCTATTTGTTTCTAGGTAACAATGTCTGCTCACCGTGTCAGGAAGTGAATCGAACCCTAGCAGTGCTTCTTTTAAGTTGTACAAGGCTTATCACCAATAAGCTTCTCGTTAAGACCCGCGTTCTTGCTAGGATCAATAGATGTATCTAAGAGATATACGAGAAAAGTTAGACATCTTCCGTTCGCTTCCTGCTAGCCTGCTGTCCGCGCCGCCATAAAACCTCTCTAATTGTAATACAAAGGTAGTATTTCCTGCCAAGAGACGCTTGGCATAGATTTATCCTAACAAGAACAGCTAGGTAGTAGACTATTACCCAAAGATTTTGTCTGACTGAACTTCTTTGGACCGAATATCCGAGGTATATTTTATAGTTCGATGTCGCTCGGGCCATGATGTGGCCCGAGGTTCGCGTGCCTAGACCCTTCGCCAGCAACTCGTGTTGAACAGTATAGTGCATGTATGTGGCACAGCTGCACTGGAATTTGTATTGAATGATATGAAAGCCTCCGCCACTGAGATAAATTGTCTCAGCGAGATGAAAATCTTTTCAATACTTTCACTACAATACATAGTCTAAAGATGAGAAGAAACAAGGCTTTCTTGAAGTACTAGACTAGACAAAGAAAACATATTATCTCGGAAAAGGAAAATTACATTTGTAACTTAGGTAGTAGTGTAGATCTGCATTTTGTCTTGTCTTTGCAGTTGAAGTAATGCATTAGACCAAATAAGCCTCAAGTCCCTTTTTTTTTTGACGCATTCAAGCGACAAGAGCTGAGAAAAATACAAGGTTAATCGCGTCCCTAACGGGCAGACTTTGCGCACTTATTACATATGTGGCATACAAACCCAATGGATCCTGATTTCGGCATTCAAATCTAGGCTGATGAACCGGTGCTAGGACGGATCGCTACTTCTTCTACTGGCTGCGTCGGAAATCAATTCTCCGCATATATCTTCTTCTATAGCGGCACCGTATTCAAACAATGCGGTGTACCACTCGTACCCTTCGTGCTTCCACTCCTCGCCCATGTTTCATCCTGAATGGCTGAACTAATAATATAGGCGATGGCTTTGAGGCAATTGCATTATGAACTTATGTTAAATGGCGTGTTTATGGTTTTCAATGCCTCGGGATCAATAATACGACACGCGAATCACGTGTATATAGCTCTAAACTATACTCTTAGGATAGCACACCTAACATTATTGATGTTTAGCTTGAAATGATTTAACTTTGAACGACTAGAAGCGTAGGGTAAACTATATATTATGGGTAAACCCACAGTAATAACCAACTTCTTGGAATGGACTTGCTGCTTGCTCGAGCAAAGAGTCTACGTTCTATATCAATCAAGGTAGTGAACATTGACATAGTGGCCGAGAATACACAAATGCTTGCCCAGCACTGCTTTTCCGATTCATTCCGATGAGCTGACTGTCAGCGTAGAACAATTTCACTCCTTGAATTAAACGAGAATGTATAGTCCAGCACTTATCCTGAGGCTTATATTAGTCCTAAGAACAGAATTTCCTGAACAAATCAAGAAACTATTGTAGGGAGTACTGAGGCATATTTCTGTACCCTCAAGATAAAAACGGGATTATCAGCTGTACCATGACCGTTTGAAAGTCGTGAGCACCCGCGGTTCTGAAACGGAGAATGCGTGAAAAAAAACCAACAACGCCACCTTCAATCCTGAAGAATCCTCTCAGTTGGTTGAATCGTAGATATCAGTAAGTGTTGTGAAATCCGATGCCTAGACTTCTCAAAGTGCTCTGGAAACCCTAGCCTCAATCGCCAGTCAACACCACCAGTTAGTTCATAATACCACATTGCTGGCGGAACCTGAACAAACTTAGGCTTCTGAGGTTACTCAGCGGCTAGGCATCGGTGACGATGAGGAAGGAACATGTGGTAGACAAGATTCTTGGCTCGCGCGTTTATGAAGGCCATGTGGATCATCAAGTTTTGTGGGAGGGCCACTCAGATCGTAAATGGCATCGAGCATCGTGCAAAAACACTCGAAAAAGTCCCCCGAGTTCGTAGCTGCATCCACCGGCAGAGGCGTTCTGCAACAATCTTGGCGAATCAGAGCTATGTTGATAATGAGTGCACCAAGTATATGACAGTAGATCTTGAATTTAACAGTCCTGATTATCCAAGTGACAGCTCAGGGGTCGAAATAGTTACCACGGATTTTATGTACAGGGCGAGTCAATCCGGATCGATGGCACTATTACATTGCAGCTTGTTAATTCAGAAATGAATACTGCCTTGTATTGTCTCAGGAATTTACACCTACTCTTCACCAAGCAGAACAGCGACGAAAAGCAAGATACTCCACCAGTAAAAGAAGACGTCCTAGCCCTATAGAGAAAGGAAAAGAAAAGGAAGCACATGCGAAGTGAAAGAGTCTAGTCATGGGAATAGCGCCAGAGTTCCGATAAATAAGGGCTTTCAATCCATGAGCGATAATATGTATGATTAAAATAAAATTTGTTGCTTTGGTTAGGGGCAGCAAAGTTCTACGATAACTTGGAGGCTTCAAGCTACACCTATTAGAATGTAACAAAAGATTCTGTTAGCTATGATGACTGCATGGTAGCAAAGAAGAAAGCTCACTGGATGAATTCTTTTCCAAAAAGGGTTAATAAACGGATAAACTAACCGAGACCAACAACTGGGTACGACTGTACCCATGCGTTCCGTATTAGTTTGCTGTACATCATTTACCTATCTGCCACGAAGTTCCATACTCGGTTGTAGTTGTTGGCTGTGGGCCCAGTCAACTTATTCGCTCCTCTTTGCCCCCCCTTATTTTAGTTGTGATTCCTAGGGTTTTTTAGTTTAAAGATACAAACATAACGTCCAACTAGTTGGCAGTATCCACTACCTGCTCTTTATCCAAAATGTCCATCAACAGCGTGTTCGCTCTTGACCGCGACTTCGGTCCTGGATATGGCGACTCGTTTGATTTTTCTGTCTCGTTTGGAAGCGTAATCTTTACGATCGCGCCTCTGGGCGTTCTGATTGCTGTCTGCCCTGTTCACATCTGGCATTATAGAAAGAGGCCGGCCGTTGCCAAAATTGGGACGCATTTTTGGCTCTTGACGGTGGGGGCCTCGTATCTTGCTCTTCTTAAGACTAAAGAAGCACTAAATAAATATTCCAGATTGCGGCTGTCGTTCTCTTTTGCTTAGAGGTTGCCAAGGCAGTGATCTGGAGTGTGGCGCCTGGCGGTGCGTATGCCACTTTCGAAGCGACTACAGCACTCTCAGCGGTTGGCGCTGCTGCTGTCTTGCTTATGATTACACTGGAATACCGTCACTCACCTCACTCTACCTACATAAGTAGTGCCACGTCGAGCGTCTTATTTGCGTCGACATTGTTAAGACTCGATATTTCTTCATGAGAGATAGTCTGAACGTTGTTGCAGCCCTTTCTGCCGCTACTGCTCTACCTAAACTTGTGATAATTATTTTGCAAAAGTTTCCTAGGCCGTTGTGCAATTCCATCAGCCAAAGTCTTTCCCAAGTAACCACTTGTGGTTTTTGGAATCAGACGTTGGCTATATGGGTGAACCCAACTATGCGATTAGGTAGAAGGCAGCCTTGGCCATGAAGAACCTTTCTACTCTCGATCCCGACTACTCATCGAAAAGGCTGAGCTCGGAATTTGATCGCATATGGGCAAGCCAAGACCAGACCTCACAATGGGCTCTCATTAACACATGCGTTGTTGCTTTTCGTTGGACTCTAGGACCCGCCATCTTCTCACACATGCTTACCACCGCGTGCGAATGGGCTCAGGCTTTCTCCATCCGGACGACATTAGCTTCTATGGGACAAGCTCAGGGCAAGCTGGCGACCAACTTCTCTTGTTTTAGCAAATGTGGCCATATACTCTATCAAGATGGTAATTAAGCAAAAAGAGTTTGTTGAACCATATCCTAATATCATTAATAGATAACCATTTCCATGACTATTTACTAGACTAGTACCCTCAGTCGTGGACTGCTCGTCTCGCAAATCACAAAGAAGAACTTTGTCTTGACGCTCGTTTCAGTCCAAAAGACACAGGCTGTTACTCTGATGAGCACAGATGTCGAACAAATCTGCGATTTGATTATAGAATCGCACGAATTTGCAGTTGCATCCCTGTTGTTGCCTGTTGCCCATACTTCATCTTTCGAATGATCGGGGTTGCATTTGTCCTCACCTTTGCTATCGTTTTTGGTAAATGCCTTCATATTAATAGAGGGACCTGTACTCGTCCTTTAAAGCCGGCTGTCTTATTGCTGTTTTGATGACCAAACCGGCGGCGAAGGCTCAGAAACAATGGGTGGGAGGTATCCAGGAACGTGTTGCCCATATGAGCATTGTTTTGCTACAATTAAAAGGCATCAAAATGCTTGGCTTACAATCTACGATTACGGCATTTATGCAGCGCAAGCCGTGAAGCTGAAATTAAACGGTCCTTGCGGATTAGATACCTTCGAATGATCTCGCAGGCAAATCACAGCATCCAAACGCTGTGGACAATGACCGCGGGTTTTGTAGCAGGTGTCTTTTGGACCGCGTGGAGAGACGGTCTAATGCTTCCTCGCTTTACACGTACTTTGCATTGTCTGCTCTGTTTCAAGGACCGCTGCGCGCCATCATTCTCAACTCGCCAGTGCTGGGCGGTGGCTTCTCTAACTTCGGTCGTATTCAAAACTTCCTCTTGCAGAGTGAGCGTAAGGACCCACG
>Ga0247807_10000790_pt1 | contig 19477 bp, 17 predicted proteins | sample UWRJL074202C1_FD_179931 | JGI IMG/M metagenome (GOLD analysis project Ga0247807, IMG submission 179931) | Plant litter microbial communities from Arlington Agricultural Research Station in Wisconsin, United States - UWRJ-L074-202C-1 | ecosystem: Environmental > Terrestrial > Plant litter >...
CAAACGAGTCGGCCCGTGGTGGGGCTGGTCCGACGTCAAACATGGACTCGAGTTCTTGTTCCGCTGGGGCGAGGTGGTCACAGCGGGGCGCAGGAGGTTCGAGCGAACCTACGCCCTTCCCGAGCACGTGCTGCCTTCAGGGATTCGGGAGGCGGCCGTCTCCCGCGAGGATGCCCAACGTGAGCTCGTCGAACGGTCGAGTGCCGCCCTGGGGATCGCGACTGCGTCCGACCTCGCCGACTACTTCCGACTGCGCGCGGACGCGGTTCGTCCGGCCATCGCCGATCTGGAGGACGCGGGCACGCTCATCCCCGTGACCGTGCCGGGCTGGAAGCAGAAGGCGTGGCTGCACCGCGACGCTCGCATCCCGCGCACAATGACGACGACCGCGCTGCTCTCACCGTTCGATCCCGTGGTCTGGGATCGGGGCCGGGCGCTGAGGATGTTTGGATTCCACTACCGCATTGAGATCTACACGCCGGCACCCAAGCGGCTGTACGGCTACTACACGCTTCCGCTGCTGCAGGACGAGGCGATTGTGGGCCGGATCGATCTCAAAACCGATCGCCAGGCTCGCGTGCTGCGGGTTCAGTCCGCGTGGCGTGAGCCCGAGGCATCCATCGATATCGATCGCGTCGTCACCCTGCTGAAGGAGACAGCGGCGTGGCAGTCGATGGAGTCGATCTCTGTCGCTAACTGGGGCGACCTGGCACCGAGCCTCGCCGCCGCGCTCGCTGTGCCGTTGGTTCCGAGAACCTAGAAGGTGCGGCCGATTTCACCGAGACGCTTGATGCGGTCGGGAATCGGCGGGTGCGTGCTGAACAGCTTGTCCATAATGCCGGGCTTCGTGGGGTCAGAGATCCACATGTGCGCCATCGTGGAATTCTGCTTCTGCATGGGGCGACCGTAGTCCGAGAGCTTCTGCAGAGCGCTCGCGAGAGCGTCGGGATGGCGCGTCGTGAGAGCACCAGTCGCATCCGCGAGGTACTCGCGCTGGCGAGAGATCGCCGCTTGTACGACAGCGGCAACGATGGGAGAGATCACGAGCGCGGCAATACCAATGATGATCATGATCGGGTTGCCGCCGTTGTTGTTGTTATTGCGACCACCGCCGAAGATCGTGAAACGCAGAGCGATGTCGGAGATGAAGCCCACAGCAACCACGAGGCCGAAGACGATCATCGCGACCCGAATGTCGTAGTTGCGCACGTGGCCCAGCTCGTGCGCCATGACGCCCTCGAGCTCGGAGTCGGTCAGAAGCTCGAGGATGCCCGTGGTCGCCGCAACGGAAGCGTGCTCAGGATCGCGACCGGTCGCGAAGGCGTTGGGCGCGGGGTCGTTGATGATGTACACCTTGGGCATCGGTGTGCCCGTCGTGATCGACAGGTTCTCAACGATGCGGTAGAGCCGAGGGTTGTCCGCCTTCTCGATCTGTCGGGCCCCACTGATCGACAACGCCTGGCCACTCGCGGCAAAGTACTGAATGACGGTGAAGATGCCCGCACCGATAACCGTCGCGATCGTGACCACTAGCGGGTCGCCGCCCATGATCGAGCTCAGGGCGAAGCCGAGAACTCCGATGATGATAACGAACAGCAGGATGATGAAAACGGTGTTGCGCTTGTTTTTCGCTATGGCGCTATACATGCCGTGCTACTTCCGAATGAGGGTGTCGACAAGCGGGCCCGCTGAGGGGCGATCAATCAGAACTGCACGCGAGGCGGCTCGGCGATGGCTGCCGAGTCCGTGACCTCGAAGAACTCGCGCTCGCTGAAGCCGAGCCCTCGGACGAAGAGCGTGTTGGGGAAGATCTTGATCTTGGTGTTGAGCTCGCGCACCCCGCCGTTGTAGAAGCGGCGGCTGGCCTGGATCTTGTCTTCGGTGTCGACGAGCTCGCCCTGCAGCTGCAGGTAGTTCTGGCTCGCCTGGAGCTGCGGGTATGCCTCAGCAACAGCGAAGATGCTCTTGAGCGCGTTCTGCATGTGGCCTTCGGCCACTGCTGCATCGGCGGGGCTCTGGGCGCTGAGGGTCTCGGCGCGAGCCTGAGTCACGGCCTCGAATACGCCCTTCTCGTGAGCCGCGTAGCCCTTGACCGACTCGATGAGGTTGGGGATGAGGTCAGCACGACGCTTGAGCTGCACCGTGATGTCGCTCCACGCCTCGTCGACGCGGACGTTGAGCTTGACGAGACCGTTGTAGGTGGACCAGAGGTAGCCACCGATGATCACAACGAGCAGGACGATAACGCCGACGACGATGAGGATTTCCATGGGACAACTATAGGCGAGGACTGCTCGACGGACTATCGGTACCCGCACGCTGAGGGCGAACTCACGGCATCGAAGATGCCTTTATGCTCGCGAGATGACTTCTGACTCCGCCGCCACCGGGCGAGCTGCGCTCCTCATCGACCAACTCGCTCTCTCGGTGCCCGATTTTCCGAAACCTGGGATCGTCTTCCGCGACCTCTCCCCCGTCTTCGCGAGCGGACCAGCACTGCGCGCAGTGACGGACGAGATCGCCGAGCCCTTCGCCGGACGAGTGGATGCTGTCGCCGGCGTCGAGGCTCGCGGTTTCGTGCTCGCGGCCGCCGCGGCATACGCGCTCGGGGTTGGGATGCTCATCGTGCGCAAGCCGGGGAAGCTTCCTCGCCCGGTGATCAGCGAGGACTACGCACTGGAGTACGGCACGGCGACCCTTGAGGTGCATCCCGACGAGCTCGCCCCGGGTAGTCGCGTTCTTCTGCTCGACGACGTTCTCGCGACGGGTGGCACTCTCCGTGCCGCCACGAAGCTCATCGAGCGCGCCGGATGGACGGTCGCCGGCATCAGCGTGGTGCTTGAACTCGAGGAACTCGGCGGACGCGCGGCTCTCGGCGGGCGCGACATCCACTCCCTCGTAACGATCTAGCGGCCGGTGGGCGAGAACCGCGTGAGCACCCACGACTCGATCAGTGCCACGAGGTTGTAGAGCACTATCGAGACGACGGTGATAACGACGACGTAGGCCCAGACCTCGTTCGTCTTGGCTTTTCCTATTGCCGAGACGATCCCGTATCCGATGCCCTGCCCCGTAGCGAGCCACTCCACGAGCAACGCTCCCGTGATCGCACCGGGAACCGAGATCTTCACGGCAGCGAAGAACGCCGGCAGCGATGCGGGGAATGCCACTTTGCGCATGGCCATCCAGGTGTTACCGCCGAATACGGTCACAACATCGAGCATCTGTGGCGATGCCGATCTCAGCCCGAAGACGATGTTCACGAGCGCCGGGAACAGCACAACTATCGCTCCCATGACCGCGACCGTTACCTGTTGGCGGCCAAAGATCAGGATGATGATCGGCGCCATCGCGATGAGCGGCACCGACCGCAGCAGCATCGCCATGGGCATGAGCGCGTGCTCGACTCCGCGAGACAAGCGGAAGAGTATCGCGACGAGAATCGCGAGCGAGAGGCCCGCGATGAAGCCGATCGAGGCATCCACGAGGGTTTCCCCCAGCTTCGTCATGACCAGCGCACGATTGTCGGCCGATTTCTCGTCGGTGAAGAGGAACTCGAAGACATCGAGAGGGTTTTTGCCGATGTAGGGGGTGACGTTGAACGCCCACAGGGCACCAACCCAGAGCGCAAGGACGATCACGATCGAGAGCACCGCGTTGACTGCGGCTTTGCCCACTGCACGCGCCGTTCGAGCAGCGAGCTCACCACGAGGGGGGCGGCGCTCGACGGTCACGCCGCTCACGAGGTCACCCTCGTCCAGGGAGTGACGATTCTCTGCAGGAGACCAACGAGCGCGTAACCGAGTCCCGCAAGCAGACCGGCCACGATAGCCATCCCCCAGGCCCTCTCGATCTCGAGTCCCTGCTGCGCGTTGACGAGCGCGGGCCCAAAGCCGAGGTCGGGGCGCCCGACGTACTCGCCAAGAATCGCGCCGAGGAATGCGGCGGGTGCCGCGACCTTGAGCGCTGTCAGAATCGAGGGCAGGGCGGCAATGAGCTGCACCATGACCAGGCGCTTAATGCTCCCTCCTCCGTAGACGGTAACGACATCGAGAGTGACCGGATCGGCTGCTCTAAGACCGACGAGAGTGCCGACGGTCGTCGTGAAGAAGACCGACATCGCCGCGAGGAAGATCGCCGTCGGTGCTGGTTGACCGGATGCCGGCGCTCCCGCGATGAGACTCACGATCGGTCCGATGGCGACGATCGGAATGCAATAGCTGATCACGGCGATCTGGGTTACGAGGTTCTCGGTGAACGGCAGGATCATGACGAGCGCGGCGAGGGCGATCGCGATCAGGTTGCCCCAGAGGAAGCCTTGACCCGCCTCCGACAGGGTGACCGAGGCATTCCGCCAATAAAACTCGACGCCGTCACTGCCCAGCTGTTGCACAACGGCGAGCGGGGTCGGGATCGCGCCTCCGGACCCATCGGGTCGAGCACCGACGGAGGCAAAGATCGTGACTGCGGCAATCCACCACAGCGCAATGGCGACGACGGTGCCGAGCACTCCGATCGCCCACGGCGGGAGGCGTCGGGCGTGAGTCATTCGACGGCCGGTTCTACCGCACCCGCGCCGCCGAAGAGCAGCTCGGACGCGCGGTCGTGCAGGGCGTGGAACTCGGGTGTGCGCATCATCTCAGGGGTGCGCGGGCGGGGGAGGTCGACCTCGATGAGTTCCTTGATGCGACCGGGCCGCGGACTCATGACCGCGACCACGTCGGAGAGGAAGATCGCCTCGGAGATGCCGTGAGTAACCATGAGCGTTGTTGCCGGTTTCTCGGTCCAGATGCGCAGCAGCTCAAGGTTGAGGCGCTGGCGGGTCATGTCATCCAGAGCGCCAAAGGGCTCATCAAGCAACAGCACTGATGGCTTGACCACAAGGGCACGCGCGATTGATACGCGCTGCCGCATGCCACCGGACAGCTGTGCTGGTCGCGCCTTCTCGAAACCGGTCAGGCCAACGAGAGCGATGAGTTCGGTGACGAGGTCGTGGTCGACTGGGATGCCCGCGACCTCAAACGGCAACCGGATGTTTGCGGCAACGCTGCGCCACGGAAGCAGCGCCGGGTCTTGGAAGGCAATGCCGAGCTCGTGAGCCTTGCGCAGCTCCAACGGTGTCTTGCCGTCGACGAGCACCTCGCCGCTCGTGGCGGTCTCGAGTCCGGCGAGGATGCGCAGGATCGTCGACTTTCCGCATCCCGAGGGCCCGAGGAGGGTGAGGAAGCTGCCGCGATCGGTGTGAAGCGTGGCGTTATCGAGCGCCGTGACGCTGTCACGCCCGAGCGTGAATGTCTTGCTGAGGCCGGAAAGGGTGATGCCGCTACCCAGGGTGGAGTCACCCTGGGTAGCGGCGGTGGTGGAGCTCATTACGGTGTTACTCCAGCAGCTCGGGGTGTTCTTCGTAGACCTCGTCAAGCAGCGTGAGGTCGAAGAGCTGGTCGGCGGTGATGTCGTATCCGGCCGCCGCAAGGGTCTTCAGGTTCTGCTCGATCAGGTCGTCACTGATCGTGAAGAGTCCGTTCTCTCGGGTCTCATCGGTCTGCACAAGAAGCTCGTTCTGCGCCGTGGCCTGAGCGATTTCCTTCTCGAGATCGAGGCCGAGGTCCTTGCCGTAGACGTCCACAGCGAGCTTGGCGCCGCCTTCGGCGTCGGCGAGGGCATCCTTCCACCCGAGAATCTCCGCGTACAGGAACGCCTTGAGTGCGTCGCGCTTGGTGTCGATCGACTCCTGAGTGACAACGAAGCTCTCGGCCACGAACGGCAGACCGTTGTCGGCGAACAGCAGGTTGGCGACCGTGTAGCCCTCGGACTCAACGATGATCGACTCATTGGTGACATAGGCCAGGAAGCCATCGACTTCACCGTTGACGAGCGGCGCTGGGTCGTATTCGACGGGCACCTTCGTCACGAGCGATGGGTCGATGTCGTTCGCGGCAAGCAGGGCATCGAAGAGAGTCTCGTTGCCGCCCGCCTGCACACCGATCTTCTTGCCGATGAGATCTTCAGGCGTCAGGATGTTGCCACCGTCCGCGAGCGACAGGATCGTGAAGGGGTTCTTCTGGTAGGTCGTTCCGATGATCTTGAGCGGGGCATCTTCTTCGAGAATGACAGGAGCGACAGAGACCGCGTTCGAGAGACCTACGAAAGCGTCACCCGACAGCACAGTTGCCTCGGTCGCCGTGGGACCCGCTGTGAGAGTCACCGTGCCGAAGCCTGCATCCGAAAAATAACCATTCGAGTCTGCGAAGAACTCGCCCGCAAACTCGGCGTTCTTGATCCAGGAGAGTTGCACGTTGATGTCACCGAACCCCTCGTCCGCGCCGTCCGCGGAAGGCGTGGGCGTCGACGAGCAGGCGGCGAGAGCAACCAGGGTGGTCGCTGCGGCGATGCTGAGAGCGACGGAACGGAACGAACGACAAAATGGGTGCCGTGAAGTCATGAAGGAAGAGCCTGCCTCGAGGTCGGAATCGCGGGGAACGGATGTGATGATCCCGACCCTATTGACCGCGCATTTCGCGAAGAGGCTGGCACTGTTTCCGACGTGTTAATTGCGCGAGGCGAGCACCTTCTGCAGCCAGTGGAATGATGCCTTCGGCACCCGATCTTGAGTTCGGCCATCGACCCGCACTAGTCCGAAGCGCTGCTCGAAGCCGGCTGCCCACTCCCAGTTGTCCATGAGGGTCCAGACGAAGAAACCACGAACATCCACGCCCGGCGCTCCGGCGAGCGCGACCGCGAGATGATCAGCGATGTAGTCGATGCGCTTCGGGTCCGTGACGACGTCGTTCTCACCCGGCACGTCCACAAAGCTCGCGCCACTCTCGGTGATGTAGACGGGAGGAAGGCTGTCGCCATAGCGCTCCCCATAATCGCGGAGTGTTTCGGCGAAGTAATCGGGCGCAATCGGCCAGCCGAACGCGGTCTGTCGATACTCTGGCCAGCTGCTCAAGTGGAATGGGAGGTCCCTCATGCGAGGAGCAACACCATCGGGAGTGCTGTCGTTCGATGGCGGCCCGGAGGCGATGCGCGTGGGCATGTAGTAGTTGAGCCCGTAGAAGTCGAGGGGTTGGGCGATTGTCGCGAGGTCCGCGTCATCCACCTCGATGAGCGGCCTGAACTGCTTGCGAGCAAGCAGCGGGAACTGGGGATAGCGACCGAGCAGGATCGGGTCGGCGAAGATGCGGTTGTGCACAAGATCGAACACCTCGACGTACTGACGCGTGAGGAAGTTGTTCTTGGCGGGCAGGACGGGAGAGTGAACATTCGTGATGCCGATGCCTCCCGTGACACCAACCGACCTGAGGGCCTGCACAGCGAGACCGTGACCGAGAAGTTGGTGGTGGGCGGCTTGAAGTCCGCCAAAGAGGAGCGACTCACCGGGAGCGTGGATGCCGAGCGCGTAGCCGTTGAGCGTGACAGTCGTGGGCTCGTTGATGGTGATCCACTTGTCGATGCGATCGCCGAAGGCCTCCCCCGCTATGAGCGCGTAGTCGGCGAATCGGGATGCGGTGTCTCGCGCCATCCATCCGCCGCGGGCCTGCAGAGGTTCAGGCAGGTCCCAGTGGAAGAGTGTTGCGACGGGTGAGATCCCTGCCGCCAAGAGTTCGTCAAGCAGGCGGTCGTAGAACGCGAGACCTTCGCGGTTGGCGCTTCCCGTGCCGGGAGGCTGGATGCGGGGCCACGCAAACGAGAACCGGTAGGCATCCAGACCGAGTTCACGCATGAGCGCGACATCCTCGGGGTAGCGGTGGTAGTGATCAGTGGCAATCGAAGCGTTCGAGCCGTCGGCAATTCGGCCGGGCTGGGCCATAAAGGCGTCCCATGTCGATGGCCCGCGACCACCCGCGCGAATGGCGCCCTCGATTTGGAAGGCCGCCGTTGCTGCGCCCATGACGAACCCTTCGGGGATTCGCGCTGCGAGGGCTTCGGGTTCGTCGCGCCAGATACTCACGCGCCGAGCACTCGATCGAGATAGTTATTGCGGAAGAGGCGGTCTGGATCGAGTCGATCTCGAACGGCAAGAAAGTCGTCGAAGTGGGGATAGCTCGGCCTCAGGTCGGCCGCGGTGCGATTGTTCATCTTTCCCCAGTGTGGGCGCCCGTCGTGGGCGCGCATTATTGCCTCGATGCCGGCAAAGTACTCCGCGGGGTCCTCGCGGTAGTAGCGATGGACCGCGATGTATCCGGCCTGCCTACCGTACGCGGTCGACAACCAGTTGTCGTCGGCCGCGGCGATGCGCACCTCGACGGGGAAGCTGATTCTGAACCCGCGGCGATCGATGAACTGCTGCACCTCGCGCAGCGCTGCCGGGATGTTCTCGGCGGGAATCGAGTACTCCATCTCGCGGAACCGCACGCGGCGCGGAGACGTAAAAACTTCGTGCCAGCCGTCGACTACTTCGCGCTGTGCGACAGCTTTGTCCGACAGCCGATTGAGAGTCGGGATCGCCGCTGGCGCGAGCCTTCCGAGCTGGCACATGGCCACGTATAGACCATTGGGAAGAGCCTCGTCGTCGATCCACGCGGCGACGGGGTTCTGTCGTTGACGGGGCGTGTCAGCAGCAAGTCGCGTGTTGGTCTTCGTCAGCGCGGTGCTCGTGTGGGGAAACCAGTAGAACTCGAAGTGATCGACGCTCGTCGCGCGTTCCATCCAGTTGTCAAGCACCGCATCCAGAGGCTCGGGCTTTTCCACCGCGCGCATGACGAACTCGGGCACGCAGCGAATCGTTGCCTCGACGACGACGCCGAGCGCGCCGAGGCCGAGCCGCGCGGCAGGAAGCAGTTCCGCGTTCTCGGTCTCGCTGACCCGCAGTAGAGACCCGTCCGCTGTGACCAGCGTCACCGCTGCAACCTGCGTGGCGAGCCCGCCGAATTGCGATCCGGTGCCGTGCGTTCCCGTGGAGATTGCCCCAGCGATCGTCTGTTTGTCGATATCGCCCATGTTCTCGAGAGCGAGGCCGTGCGGGGCGAGAAGTGCAGGCAGCTGATGAAGGTTCGTGCCTGCACCCAGGGTGACGAGTGCGCCATCCACGGAGATGATGCCCTCGACGCCCGAAATGTCGAGCTGTACCCCGTCGGTCGCCGCTATCGCGGTGAAACTGTGACCTGCGCCAATGGGCTTCACGGTTAGGTGGCGTGACCGCGCGAACTCGACGGTTTCGACGACCTCCCTGACGGTCGATGCCCGCGAGACGAAGCGAGGAATGGAGCTTTCCGACCTGCCCCAGTTACGCCACCGAGCGCCCGGTTGGATGAACCCCGGCGCGGATGTCGTCGTCGTCACAGGAACGCCTTTCCTTCCCCACGGTAGGTGGGGACCGTCTCGACAATAGTGTCACCGTCAACTATGGCGAGGTGGTTCAGGTGCTCGCTGATCTCACCTGCCTTGGTGTGTCGTAGCCACACGACGTCCCCCACCGAGAGCTTCTCCGCACCGGCACCGACGAGCGGTGACTGCACCTCCCCCGCCGCTTCGCGCGCAACGTAGCCGAGCCCCCTCGGCCAGGCCAGTTTGGGGAGTCGGTCCTGCCCAGGCGGGCCGGATGCGATCCAGCCACCACCGAGCAGTGTCGCCATCCGCGGAGTCGGCTTGCGCACGACCGAGAGAGCAAACGCTGCCGCAGGAGCCGGGCTGAAGTGGCTGTAGTCATCGAAGAGGTGGGGACCGAATAGACCGCTGCCTGCCGCGATCTCGGTAACCGAGGGATCTTGCGCGGTGCGCTCCAGAGATCCTGTTCCGCCTCCGTTGACGAACTCCAACGGCACGACCTCACGCACCGCGGCGACGGCCGCACCGCGTCGCTCGCGGAGTTCGATCGAGGAATTCTTCTGCATGTAGTCGGTCGCGAAGGCGAGAAACGGCTTGCCCTTTGGGCGGTTGATCACACCGGCGATCTGGGCTTCGTAACCCATGATTCCCACGAGGTGGAATCCGGCGCGCGATGCGATTTTTTTCGCGAACTCGCGGGTTTGCTCCGGCGTGCGCACCGGCGAGCGGAACACGCCAAGTCTGCCCAGGACGCGCGACTTCCACGCCGTGTCCATCTCGATGCACAAGCGGATGCTCTCGCGCTCCCCCGGGGCGACGATCGAGTCGATGAGATCCAGGTGCTCGACGGAGTCCACCATGAGCGTGACGCGCGCCGCGAGTTCCGGCGATGTGGCGAGCGTGCGGATGGCGGTGCGGTCGACGCTCGGATAACCGACGACCACGTCGTCGATGGTCTCGGCGAGCCACAGCGCTTCGGGCAGCGTGTACGAGAGAACGCCGGCGTATCCCGGCAGCTGAAGCACCGACTCGATCACCGAGCGCACGCGCACCGACTTGCTCGCGACTCGAATGGTGGTGCCTTGGGCACGCCGGAGCATGTCGTGTGCGTTGTGTGCGAGGGCAGGCAGCGACACCACTCCATAAGGTGTGTCGAGTGCCGCGGTGGCTGCGGTGAGTCCGCCCCAGTAGCGCGCAGGGTCGAGCCAGGGCAGGTTGGTTGGGGCAGATAACTGCATTAGCGCACACTCCTAATGGGAAGAACAGCAAGGGCACCGAGAATCGCGGCGCAAGCCGCCAGAAGAAACAGTCCTTGGAAGCCCGCGAGAGCGGCAACCACCAGTGCACCGAGTAGAGGCGCGATCGCTTGCGGAACTGCGGTCGCGATGTTCATGATTCCGAGGTCTTTGCCTCGGGTCTGCGGATCGGGCAGTACTTGGGTCGCGAGCGCTTGGTCCACGGAAAGGAAGCACCCGTATCCGAGGCCGAGAAGGCCGGCCGCCACCATGGCGACCTCGACGCTCGGCACGAGAGCCAGCAGAATTGCCGCGACGCCCTGGATTGCCGCTGCGACAAAGACAAACACCTTGCGTCGGCCGAGCTTGTCGGAGAGGCGCCCGAGCACGAGCGAGGCCAGAATGACGAAGATCATGTACACGAGGGTCAGCACGATGAGGGTCTCCTCGGGATCATCCACAAGCAGACCGTAGGCAAGAAACTGAAACAGCAGTGCCGTGCCGAACGCGTTACCGAAGTTCACGAGAATACGGCTCAGAAGAGTCCACCCAAAGTCGGGGTAGGCGCGCGGACTGATCCAGAAGCCCTCGATGAAAGTACGGAACGTCAGGGGCTCCGCACGATCGAGCACCGCATCCGGAACAAAGATGAGGAACGGAACAACAAGCAGCACGAGAAGGGCCGCCATCACGGCGTAGCCGAGGAACTGCCCGACAAAGAGTTCGGTCACGAGCACCAGGCCGAGGATGACCCCGACCGCCTGCGGAGCCGACATCCACCCCGACACGAAACCCCGCTGTCGCACGGGAACTTGATCGGAGATCGTCGCGGTGAGCGCCGCTGTGAGCACGCAGTACCCCGTGAGGGCGAGCGCCCAGAAGATGCCGATTCCGACGATGGATGTCTGAAGGCCCAACAGAAGCAGGGATGCAGCGAAGACGAGAGTACCCGCGAGAATCCACGGCCTGCGGCGACCGAACCGACTCGTTGTACGGTCAGACAGGGCGCCCGTCAATGGATAGGCGATGAGCGCGCAGAGTCCCGCGATGCCCGAGATGATGCCGAACGCGACGACGTTGTCGACCCAGTTCGTCGAGTGCAGCTGAGACTCGATTTGTACGGGCAGGAGAAGCTGCACGGGCGTCAGCTGCGCCATCCAGATACCGAGCCAGGCGGTCGCGAAGAGGGCAATCCACCCGCCGTTCACTGCGTGCGTGGGTTCGGCGAGTGCCGAGGTTCGTGGTGTGTTCTCGGTCACGATGCCATCCCTTCGGTTGCGGTCGAGCTGACGACGAGGCGCGCGACGGCGTCGGCCGCGAACGCGAGAATGCGGCGAGCACCCTCCGTGTCGCGGTCGGCGAGCCACCCGAGGGTGACCCCGTCCGTGACCGTGACAACTATGCGCGCGACCTCATCGACGGGGATGCTCCAGCTCACGCCCGCGTTTGCGGCCGCATCCCCGAGCAGCTCGGCGACAGCCGAGCGGTAACGGTCGTACTGGTCTCGAGCCAACTCCTCGAGGCCTGGCGTTCTGAGCGCGTGCTGAAGCAGTTCCTGCATCACTTGTTCGTGTCCGGGGTCACCGATCACATAGTCAAGGAACGCGTCGAGACCCGCCATGAGCGCGGAGCGCACGTCTGCACCGGATGGGACCACAGCGAGCACCGCTGCCGTTTGGCCCGCGACGACGTACTGAATCAGCTCCGTCATCATTTCGCTGTGTGATCGGAAGGCATAGTGGAAGCTCGCAAGACTCATGTCTGCTTCGGCGACTATTGCCCGCGTCGTGGCGCCTGAGACCCCGTGTCGAGCGATTACTCGCAGGGCGGCACGAATGAGCAGTGCGCGTCGTTCGCTGGACGATATCCGTGCCATCGCTGCCTCTTTACTCGCCTTGCTCGCCGAGGGGTAACTAGTGTGCGTGACCTCCGGTGCGGACCGAACACCCGCCACACTGGGTCAACTGTCCCAGACGATTGACCGCCTCGCAATACACCCAACACCCCCCGTTTAGGGTTGACATCGTTCGGGAGCTCCCGCTAAATGGATTCCACGGTGACTTTTCGCGATCAGAGGGGCGAGCGCTCGTTCCGCCGTCGCGGAAGGGCAGCGCTAGCCGTTGCGGGAACCCTGATTCTGTCTGGCCTCAGCCTCACGTTGAGCCCGGGTTCGGCATCCGCTGCCCCGTTCGGAATCAGCACAACAGCAGATTCCTTCTTCAGCGGTTCCATCACGGTTTCGGGTTCGAAGGAACCGGGCACCTATGTGCAGGTCACGTCGTCCGCGAGCGACGCGCCGCACTGCATCGTCCCGGGCACGGGCGAGCCGACCGACAGCGAGACGTGGACGTGCACCTTCCCCGCGCCGAGCGGACAACTCATCGTGAACGCTACCCAGTACGCCGTGGATGGTGGTGCGGCAACCGGACCGCTTTCCATCGCCGTGCGCAACCTGACGGCGCCCACGATCAGCGGAGATGACCCCATACTTACCGCCGGACTGCTCTCGGGCACGGCGATGGACGGCGCATCCGTCGTCATCAGCGCGGGTGGGGAGCAGTTCACCACGACCGCGCCGGGCGGGATGTGGTCGTACCCTCTTCCTCTAAGTTCGGGAACTTACTCCGTCACTGCTACGCAGCTGTGGCCGGGCACGTCCGACGCCGGGCCGTCTACCACGCGGTCGATCGTCATCGATAAGGACCCTCCCCCGCTTCCTGCGTTCACTCTTCCCGGGCCCGGCTCGACTATGGAACCCGGCCCGATCACATTCTCTGGGACGGGAGAGGACGGCGGACGTGTCGACGTGTTCGTCGACGGTGTTACCGCGTGCTCCAGCCTCGTGGGCATGGGTGTCTGGTCATGCGCCGCGAGCGGGATCACGGATGGCGAACGGTCGATCCAGGCAATTCAGTGGGATATCGCTGGCAACGCGAGCGGAGCGACGGACGCGTTTACCCTGACGATTGCCACCCCAGCGGCTCCCCCAGCTCCGCCCACGCAGGAACCGGTCCCTCCGGCGCAGGAGCCGGTCCCTCCCGAGCCCGTGACCCCCGACCCGGATCCGGCGCCGGTCACGCCGCCGGTACCCGAGCAACCGACCAGTCCGACGACTCCCCCCACCACCCCGCCGACGCCGAGCGCTGAGCCGCCATCCCGGGCAGCGCCAACAATTCCGTTCCTCCCACCGCCCGTCGGCGGCGTCTCCGGTCTCCCGCCGACCGAGACCTGGGGAACGCCAACGGACTACGGCGCTGCGATTCCTGACCTGTTCTCGGGCACCATCGGCTGGGGCTGGGCGCTGTTGCTCGGGCTGGGCTTCGTTGTGCTCATCGGGCTGCCCCTGCGGCTGCTCACTACGGTTATGCGAGGTCGGGTTCAGTGGCGTTTCTGGCGGCGACCGGAACGCGACGAGGACGAACCTTCGCTACTCGGTCCTTGGACGACGGCGGCGCTAGCTCTCGGGGCTGCCGTCGTGCTTGCGGCGTTGGCAGGAGGCATCCAGGGCGAGGTTCGCTACGCGCGACTAGTGCTGGCGATTGGTATCGCTCTCGTCGTGCTCAATGGACTTGCCGTGGCGGTTCCCACAAAGGTCACGAATCGCGCACTCGGTGCTCACACCGGCATCCGCTTGATCCCGCTCTTCCTCACGGTCGCTGCGGTGACGGCTGTGGTGTCGCGCGTGGGAGGCATTCAGCCGCCCATCATTGTGGGAGTGGTGATCGCTGCGGCGTTTGCCTCGAGCTTCGGCGCTCGAGGGCGAGGCATTGTGAGTCTCACGCAGGTGGCGTCGGTGGCGGTGTTCGGATGCCTAGCCTGGCTCGGTCAGAGCGCTCTCGGCCCGCAGATAGGGTTCTGGGCCTCGCTGCTCAGTGAGACCCTCGCGGCCACGGCGATTGCGGGAGTGGGCTCTCTCATGCTGTTGCTGCTCCCGGTCGCGGGCATGCCCGGGAGGTATATTTTCGACTGGTCCCCGATCGTGTGGGGTGGCACTGCCATCGTCGGATCATCCCTCGCGGCGGCCCTCGTCGCGCTGAGCCCGACGTTCCCGCTGTTCGCTTTCGTGATCGGATGCGCGCTCTTCGCCGCGGTGTGTGTCGCGGCATGGGCGTGGCTCACCTACGTGCAGCCCCAGCTCGAGCCGTCGGGGGCGTAATCCGGCCTGCCGCAACTCCGTGAGTGGCTCTCCGATCCAAGAGTTTGTTCCTCGGTCCCTGAGCTTGTTCTCCGTTCCCTGAGCTTGTCGAAGGGGTGACGCGTGCGGCTCGGCGGCGTGGTTGGGTTCGCGGTTGCCGGGCGGTACCGTGTTCCAGCTCAGACATTGAGCGATCGCGACGGCCACCAGCTGTTTGTTTGTTTCGGGTTCTGGTGGCCGTCGCGATCGCTCAAAACTCACAAGTCACCCGTCACCGCCCGGCCCCGCTCCAGGACCCGGTCACCTTTTCAAACGAGGCTGTGCTTGTCTCTGTTATGACGCTCCTGCCCGCATTCCGGTAGTTGAGTAGCGCCCTCTAGGACGTGTGGGCCCACGCTGAGCAGTCCAAGCGCGAAGCGAAGCGAGTGCTGGCGGCACAGCTGGGTAGCGAACCGGGACCTGTTGAGGGCGCCTAGAACGGTGGCGGATCTCCATCAACAACATGCCCCGTCGGACTCGTCCAGCGGATGCGGCCGTTGGGCATGTGCTCCGGTTCCCACAAAGTGTGGTGTTTCTCCATGTGGTGTTTCTTGCACATGTGACCGAGGTTGGTGACCTTGGTGATTCCGCCGTATTGGCGGTCCTTGGTGTGGTCGATCTCGCAATGTCGCGCCCGTTTGCCGCACCCCGGGAAGATGCAGATTTGGTCTCGGATTTCTAACCATCGTCGCATGTCCGCGGGTATCCGCAAGGTGGTTTTGTCGATGTCGAGGATCGTGCCTGTTATCGGGTGTGTCAGGATCCGGAAGAACGATGGTGCCGCCGCGGCCAGCTTCTTCGCGGTCGCGATGTCGATCGGCCCGTATCCTTCGAGGCTGGCGGGTTCGTCGCTGTGACCCAGCAAGCTCATCACGGGGATGAGGAGCCCGACTTTCACGCCCACGGCGTTGCGTCGGTTCTTGGCGTTGCGGGTACCGTTGCTCGGGTCACCGTCATGCACGTGGCTACCGGCGTCCTCGATGGTGAGCACGATGTCGGCGAACACGTCAGCGCGCAACTGGTCCATGGTGCGCGTCTCGCCCGGGACACGACTCAACGAGCGGGCCTCTTCCTCGACGCGGGCCATGATGAGGGTGACTCTCTCGGCGGTGTCGTAGTAGTAGACCGATGCCATGCCATCGGGGTGAGCCTCGGCGATCACTTTCCGGAACGCTGCCTCAGCGACCGTCCGCTCCTCAAGGGTCGCACCGAGGAGCTTCTCCCGGATCACCCGTGCACGAGTGCGGAAACGAGCGGGCGTGAGACGTATCGCGAGGTCCGCAACTTTCTCATCGAACTGGGCCCACACGTCTGGGTCGTCTGGGAGGGAGTCGGCCAGTGCGGTAACAACTTTCGCGTTTTGTGGAGTGATTTCTCCGTGACGGAATGCCGCCCAGGCCTTCGGGGTGCGAGAACGCATAACAACGGCTTGACGGTCGTAGTTCAGGATGGCGTCTTCGGACAGGCTCAGTTGCACCGCAAGATCACTGACCGCGGCACGCACCGCGAAGCCGACGTGCTCGCGGTTGGTCGGGTCCGCGTGGGGTCCGACGAACACCGAAGGGTTCTCGCGCGCTTCTCCGAGAACGGTGTGGATCGCGATGGCGGCGTTGGCGGCGTTCTGGTTGATCGTCCGGATCGCATAACCGGCCTCGGCGATTGCGTACTCGACCCTGGTGCCTGCGTCCGCCATTGTGGGCAGGTCGTGCTCCCACGTTAGGGGGTCTAGATCGAGATGTTCCATAGAGATATTTCAGCAGCAGCCACCGACATTTGTGATGGCTCGAAAGGGGACCTGATCGGGATTATCTATCGGTTTCGATACGCGCCCTAGAGGGCGCTACTCAACCAACGGAGTGTGCGGGCAGGAGCGTCATAACAGAGACCGGAACAGGCTCGCTTGAAAAGGTGACCGGGGTGTTGGAGCGGGGGTCGGGCGGTGACGGGTGACTTGTGAGTTTTGACCGACCGCGATGGCCACCAGAACCCGAAGCGCACAATCAGCTGGGGGCCGTCGCGGTCGGTCAATGTTTGAGCTGGAACACGGTACCGCCCGGCAACCGCGGACCCAACCACATCGCCGAGCGGCACGGATAGCCCCTTCGACAAGCTCAGGGACCGGAGAATTGAGCTCAGGGACCGGAGAATTGAGCTCAAGGACCGGAGAATTGAGATCAGGCACGGAGAACTGAGAGCAGGGACCGGACAACTTGCGGAAGACCTGCCAATGACGAAACCCCCAGAGCCGAAGCTCCGGGGGTTTCGTGAAAACTAGTTGCTTAGCCAGCTGCTACCGGAACGGGTGCACTCTGCAGCACACCGAGGAGAAGCTCTGCAGCTTCCTCGTCGGAGATGGCCTGCGCGAGCGCGAGCTCAGAGACCAGCACCTGGCGGGCCTTCTCGAGCATGCGCTTCTCACCGGCGGAAACGCCCTTTTCCTGGTCACGACGCCACAGGTCGCGCACGACCTCGCTGACGCGGTGCACGCTGCCGGAAGCCATCTTTTCCTGGTTCGACTTGAAACGACGCGACCAGTTGCTGGGCTCCTCGACGAAGTCGCTCGTGAGCACGTCGTAGACGGCCTGAACGCCCTCGGCGTCGATGACGTCGCGCACACCGACAAGCTCGAGGTTGTCGACGGGAAGCTGAATCGTCAGCTCGCTCGTGTGCACCGTCAGAGTGAGGAGCCTGACTTCCGCCCCCTTGATCTCACGAGTATTGATTGCCGTAATGGTGACGGCGCCGTGGTGGGGGTAGACGAGAGTCTCGCCAATTTCGATCTTCACGTATGTGTTCTCTATCTTGGGCTCATGGGGCGTCTGTCACCGCTGCTCACCGATTGACGACATCCCCCGCAAAAATGCTCTATACAGTCTACCGCGAGCCCGAGACACTATTGTTCGCCCTTGACAAAGCCCTCACCTGCTGGGCTGCAACGCGAGCAAGTGCTCGTACGCCCGTTCAAGCTCGTCAGTCATAGTCGCGCCGCCGTGCCCTTCGGACTCGATCACCACTAGTCGGCTCTGCGGCAGAGCTCGGTGCAGCTCCCATGCGGTGGACAGCGGGCTGCTGACATCCAACCGCCCGTGGATGAGCACAACGGGCAGGTGCGCGATGGTAGCAAGGTTGTCGAACACACCCCGATCGCCCAGAAATCCCGAGTGTGCCCATGAGTTGACGACGTGCGTGGCGAATGAGTTACGGAAGTGACGGTCCTGGTAACGCGGGTCGGGCTTCGCCCGAGGGTCGAGTGATACGTGGACGTCCTCCCACGCACACCATGCGATCGCGGCAGAGTCCCGAACTGCAGGGTCCGAATCGGTGAGGCGCTCGAAGTATGCCTCGACGACCCTTTGGCCGGGGAGAGCTCCGGATGCCTCGGCGAATGCCGCCCACTCTGCCGGGAAGATGCGACCAACCGACTCGGTGATCCAGTCGATCTCCTGCCGACTGGATGTCGTCACGGCGGCGAGCGCGAGACCGGTGACTCGATCGGGATGGGCCTCAGCGTAAGCAAGCGCAAGGGTCGTCCCCCACGAGCCGCCGGAGACGATCCACTGTTCCACACCGAGGTGCTCGCGAACGACCTCAAGATCCTCGATCATCGCCTGCGTCGTGAGGGCGGAGAGGTCACAGCCTTCGTCGAGGATGCCTGGGGTGCTTCGGCCACTCGCACGCTGGTCGATTCCAATGATCAGCCACTTCTCCGGGTCGAACCTGCGCCGGTAACCGCCGGCACCCAATCCGCTCCCTGGACCTCCGTGTAACCAGATGACCGGTTGGCCATCCGGGCTGCCGGAGGTTTCCCAATAAATCTGGGCTCCATCACCAACGGGCAAGAGACCGGATGCGAAGGGTTCGACGGGAGGAAAGGCCATCGTTCCAGCCTAACTACCGACTCCAACCCGACATCCAAGCGGATGGGCAGGAGTCCCCATCGACCCCGGCCACTGGTGCGCAGTACCGTGAAGCATCCAGAAAGAGGCGGTACAGATGTCAGATGTCGAGATCGACAAGTTGGCACTCGAGGGGGCGATTCTTCTGATCGACTCATCGATGGGCAATTACGTTTCTTACGCCAATGACATTTGGCAGCGCGACACGGGTGTGGGCAATCCAGTCGGTCGCACCAGTCTGCGCGTGATGTTGGAGAGCGTGTTGGGTGAAGCGTCGCTTGACGCCCGCGCACAGCACCTCGCGGGCATCGGGATCACCGACCGGTTGAAGCAAATCAATGATTCCTTCACCGACCTCGACGTCTCGATGGGCAAGGGATGGGATGACGACTATGTCACTGACCTCGCCTAATCGCGGCTGGGTGCTCGAAAAGATCGAGTACGACAGCGGACAGCTGGAAGGCATCCACGCCGACCTCGGAAAGCTCATCGATGAGGGCAACAACGCCCAGGTTGTGCTGCACAACATCGATGATGGACTCGAAGGGCGCGGCGAAAGCATCTCGCTTGTGAAGACGGAGTCAGGTTCGCTCGCAAACCGCATGAAGCCGACGGTGTCAGGTCTCGAACGCATCGCGAAGGTCATCCAGGCTTACGGTGAGGCTGTCGCGCAACACGCGAAGGCTGCGAACGATCTGATCGATGACATAGAGTCCGCACAGGCAACACTGGATTCGTCCGCCGCCGATTTCACGACCGCACAGACGAATGAACGAATGTGCACTGCCGATGACAATCGGGAGGCACGGTCGACAGCCGAGCAGGATCTTACTGACGCCCAGAGTGCGCTCACCACGGCCAGAAACACGCTCGACGGTCTCTGGGAAGACTGGGAATCCGCG
>Ga0247807_10000791_pt1 | contig 19475 bp, 20 predicted proteins | sample UWRJL074202C1_FD_179931 | JGI IMG/M metagenome (GOLD analysis project Ga0247807, IMG submission 179931) | Plant litter microbial communities from Arlington Agricultural Research Station in Wisconsin, United States - UWRJ-L074-202C-1 | ecosystem: Environmental > Terrestrial > Plant litter >...
TCCCCATCTTGTCCCAGTCAAACTCTCTAGTTCAAGCCCACGTAGTATCTCTGCCGCGCCGAATCAACACTCGGATATTCCACTAATGTGTGCTGTTCCTCTATACGATGTGGGTATGACAGCTACTACTTAAGTGTCTCGGCAGATCTTGGGATGGCCATGAAAACTTGCTAAATGTTCTTTCCAGCTCCAGTCTCTCGACGTTCCAATTCGCCAATCTCATATCCTCCAGCTTCATCGCGTCCCGTTCCGCCGTCTCGATAGCCCATATTCTTTGTAGTGCGCCGCGAAAGCAGATCACATAAACTCGATACAGGATCAAAATGCAGACTACTATCCATAAGCCAAATTCGATAATGGCAAGGTTATTGGTAGTTGCAGACGGGATTTCTGCTCCACAGTTCGTAGCCGTTGCCTGCCCGTGACAGGGAGCCATTTTTTGCCAGTCTCAAGGTTTTTGAGTTAGATAGAGGAGGCAGGCCTAGAGGTAAAGCGATCGATGCGCGCTGCGTTTGTAGTATAGAAACTAGAAGCGGTAGTTCTTTTTTAATGAACTGAAATGAGTTGCCATTTCGATAGGGAATATTTCGCAGCACGGAATGGCTGACTTTAAGATGTGAGGTCGAGATCTAGATGGTTCCGTGGTACATGACTAGCTCAGAGTTAAACGCGAACAACCAACGCATGCTAGCCGAAAGTCATAACGGGAATTAGCCCAAAGTCAGAATTTGACATCAACTGACCTGGAGTCTAGGAATTTCTTGGTGTGTGCTTGACTCATTACTTCAACTGTGAAGTTTGAAATAAACACCGTTAGCTATTAAACTTCACGCTTCGTAGGAATTACTATGTTGCACCAGGCTGGACACAGACTTCAGGTCGGCATTTGAGTTTCGAATTGACAGTAGAACTTAGTAGAGACACCGCCATGATTCTTTTCTTGCGACCAAGTAACTCTCCTGACTGAGTAAGTTTAACTCGCAATAATATGTGAGATCGATGTAAACCTCATATATGTGCGATAATCCCGATCGATGTTCCTAACTGGGCGCCGATCAACATTAAGGATGATAAGGGTTAGTTTGTACCTTATCTATAGCCTTCAGCCATTGTCAGAGTCTTTGGTATCGAGTGCAATTGTCGATTACTGATAAATTGTTTGCATCCAAGATACAATGAGTGCAGTTGCCATAAATATGGCTACGATAGTGTCAAAGACCTCTACTCACGACAAGGACAAAAGAGGAGGTTCCTCTGCGTAAACGTGTGATAAGGTTCTTGTATTCTGATAAGTCTAAGGAAGGAAGGAAGCTCTCCGTATGGAGAGATCTAGGTATACCTACTAGCTAGCTGATGGGGATGTGTGCCTGAGGCCACAACAACTGTACAATACTTTCGCATTCGAGCACCTTTTGCCAAGAGATGATTATAACAATCGAAACCTGCTGCAAATGATTGGGTTTACCATCATAAACAAGTTCGAATGCTGAATATCCAGATACCTTCTCATCCAACCTGCTTGTTAGGCCCGTAAGATATAGATAGCACTACGTAATGTCCATAGAGTGGATAGAAACTCGCAGGGTTACTGATTCGTCTTTGTGGTGAGCTGTAAGCATACCTAGTAAGTGGTCCTGACATTCGTATGTTGGAAAAGCATTCTTTTTGTAGGCTTATCTCGGCTCTACTATAGGAGTGTTATCCTATATTAAAACTATATCCAGTCCTCAGTCGAGCCTGTGCATTCATCAAAATCCAAGCTCTTCATCTCAACTTCCCATTCACAGATAAATATGAAATTCCAAAGCCTAATTATCGTCTCCTTCCTAGCGATGTTCGCATCGGCCAGGCCAACTCCCTCTCCTGATAGTCTGGTAATCAGCAGAGGCTGCAGCTGCCACAAAGCACAAAGGTAAGTCCTCGCAGGCCGGAAGCTTTTGTGGTCTAGATTATACAGGTATACAGACACTGGTTTGGCCACACCCAGTTGGAGATGAATACATCTGTGGTGGCACAACATGTCCTCGCGACCTCACCGAGGTGGTTGCAAAGCGAAATATCTAGATATGGATAAATTAGCTGTCAACGGTACGTCCACTACTGTGGATTGAGATTTCGAATGATATTTATGTTATCTTTCGCCATAGTCGAGATTGGGAAGACTGCGCAAGGCATGGGCAATTATACTTCTAGAAACCGCAGGTTATTGGAATCACTGGCCTAGTACCCATATAGAATTATGATCGAACGTAAGATATACAACAAAAGGCCAAATATCAGAAAACGAGAGAATTAGTTATTAAAATCTCATCCTCCTATATCAAGAAATCATCTTTTTAGTCGATACTTGTTGTTGAAATTCTTCAATTGACTTCTTGAGTCATCTATATATTTGCAACATAGCTTTTCTTCCATGTTGGGATTTCTAGCCTAAATTGCTTACCTGCGTGAATAGATGGGTCCCAGCACCGACCTGCTTCTAGTATGTGCATATTTACTCACAAGGATTTTAGTACTCAAATTTTTATCACATGAACTGTTAAGCTTCTGATTATGTGCTAGGGCGCCATACCAGATGATTCTCAATAATCTAAGCAAACAATGCTCTCTGAGTAGGCTGATACTGAACTGATAGGGATATACCGCTGAATTCTAGCTCTTCGCGCGGCTTGAGAAAACTTTGTGAATTTCTGCTCGCTCTTTCCAAATTACAAAAGGGGCAATAACAGGGACAGTCACAGGAATTGCTGTGGCCCACAAAATCCAAACGTTGGGAGAAATATTAACACCCGAGGCATCAGCTGGAACCGAGAATAAAGGCGACGTGCTAAAAATCGTCTAAAAGATGTCAAGGAAGCTCTGGAATCATTCCATAAACTCAAAGGAAGAACATGCTGTCTATAGTCAACGTGTCTCGTAAAGCTTGCTTCGCGATATTCTGCTGCGTAAAGTTATATAGCTGATGATCAGCCAACACTATTTAGGACTCGAGAGATAGCAAAGAATATCCCAGAACATGGACTCTGCCAGAAAACATCTGAATAGCCTTCGAAAAACTTCCTATTGAACGGATTAAGATTTCCAAAAAGAGCGGCCCGCATGTATCAGTCTTGCTGGTACATGCTGTTTTGAGCAACGTTTATTGGCTCACTGTCGATTGACTCTCAATATGTAGCACCACTACGTAATATCACGTATGTGCCAGTTGTATTGCAGAGTAATCGGTGTTGTATTCAAAGAGGTAATCTGGCATCTCTATCTCGGCCTATTTCGACCTCTTTCAAGGATCTTTTTTTCCACAAGAACAACAGCCGAAGAGTTTTCTTCGAAAATATCATAAGTTCAACAGACGTAATGTGGCAGTGCTAGAACAGAAGGTGTTGCGTTTTCAGAGAGGAGTGGTTGGACAGAACGCCTCCACAGCCTTACGTAGAATTTGGCCGTCGGTGTATGCACCAAGCCTGATCATCAACTTTCAGGCCATGCACGTCTTACTACGCTCATGCAGCCTGACTGTCGTTGAAAATATACATAATAGAAAAGATTCTACTAAGTTGAAGATATTCAAAATTCATTTTCACGAGGCAATGATAGCCATGAGCGGAAAGATTAATCTTCCTCTGAATTTACAACGTTATTTTAATCACTGGACAAATATATCTTCTTTATAAAAATAAGGCGAGTAGCCAGGTATGTAATCACTTTTATGGTACAGGTTCTGAGTTTGAACTTTTACAGATATCAATTTTGCAACGCTTGAAGCATCATGGGTAGACGACATCATCAGGATGTGACGGAAGAAAATAACCACTTCTTCAAAATTCCAAGGCGAGAAAAAAGGATCAAGACTGGCAAAGAGGCTCGTGTGGATCGAAGGTCAGAATACCAAACTCAAATTAGAATCGAAGACATTCTCATGCCCGGCACAGAACTGTCCAAAAAGACCATAGCGATGTTGATGATGATCAAGATTTCGGAAAAGGACCACACCATCGTAATCACAAGTATAAAGCACCTCGAAAGGCTCATCGACGAAAATGCCATAGCCGTGCCGGTTATAATGTTCGACACTATAGGAGACCACGTCATCATCAGAAGGATGATGGTCAGACTCCTCAATTATTACATCCTTATCGCTACGCCACGTCTAATGATAATGACTATTATGCTCCACTATGGAGAACTGGTCACAGATACCACACATACAGAGATAGCGACGCCTATGTTTCTCGAAGGACGAATGACTATAACTACTACGGATATAGAGATGACTATGCCTATGCTCCTCCAAGAACACCTAATCGTAGATACGATATATATGGGGATAATTACCACTACGCCCCTTCTCGACATACACCGCCCAACTACGGTCATAGAGATGGCAATTATCACTCTTATGTTCCTCATCCAATCCCACCTCTTGATTACGCCTTTGTAGCTCCAAGCTATACGCATCGTTTCTTTCGGCGACTCAGTCCTAACTATTATCTTCATCGCAACCACCCGAGTTATATAATCCCTACAAAGCCGCGCAGGCAACCGGTTAGAGGTGTATTCTTAAGGTTTTGGACTCGATCTTATTGATTTATTGACATATGTAAACGCACAGGAGGTATATGATTTATGAACAGTTGTTAGATTTCTACACATGTCTAGACAATTTAAAATATGCTACGCTATTAGGGTGTGAGAAGCTTGAATGTAAACCTGCAAGACAGCAAGAAAGGCGCTAGGAAATGTGAGTTTTCTTTCCCAATGGAATGATAGATTTCTCTTGTGTATTTAAAGGTCTTTGTATTCTATTTTGGAAAGATTGTTCAGCTAGCTTTGGTTGCTACGTAGTCTGAGTGTCGCAAGTCACAGCCCAGCAAATCTGCGGCTTAAGTCTTTTATATTATGTTGTTGATACCACAGCAAAGTTCTCAAGTATTTCAATTGGTATAATGGCATCACTTTATACATGAGAACTCCCTTGTTTGTTACGAGATTTGAAATGACTAAAATTCAAAATTTGTAGTGTGGTATTAAATTGCTCCTCTATTGTGTTGTGTTGTTTCTACAACCGATATCAAGAGGAGACTTTGGCAGGTGGCCCTGGCCCCTCTGCAGTTTCCTTTGCAATTGGTATTTTCCTAGCTGTTACCTTTCCCTCTTCAAGTATTGCTTCTGGTATGGTAGTTTTGCGTACCATCATCAGACCAGACCCTCCAGTGAACTGTCTCGGCTTCATCTCAAACCGTGGACTCGGCTTGTAGTTTACTGCATCTCTCAAAGCAGCCAGCTCATACATGAGAATAACTCTACACACGATTACAGAAACCATAAATCGAGAAATTACATAGATACTATCTCTCACAGAGATAAAAAGCATACTCGAGAACGCTAGTGTGCCGAACAAACAGTGTAGCACCGTGAACAACGGTGTTAGCCACGAGAAGAAGATAAAACTATATGTTTCTGGATATAATGTAATGACTACAGGCTTTTGTCTCGCCAGCGGCGTGAAATGTAGTCTGAAGAGATCGAGATATGATGCAGATGGCCGATTGCACTTCACGCTTGTGCGTAGTCGGAGGGCTACCGCACTGCTAATGTGAATTCCAATGTTCAAAACTGCCCATAGTAGCGGGATATATGTAACGTGGGGGGCAAATCCACATATGACACGACGACCAAGTTCCCAGCTAATTGATACCACATTGGCAATTGCGGCGAGAGCAAATAGGTATTCAAGCGCCATGATGATCCCTTCAATGTAACCAGGGAGCACTGGTGGACGGAGCCTACCGTCACGCTCCCGCAGAATCGCAAGTGGATCGCGGTGCTCAAAGGAACGCAGTGGGAAAACCGCTGGAGAGCCAGCGGCAAGCAGAACAGCGAGAAAAGGTCTCCGAGAAAGATCGAATAGCATCGCTGTTTCATCTGCGCTGGAGCCAACAGCGGCGAGGATAGTTGGAGTCAGGCCCAGCAGCACTCCAGCACCGGCCATGTTGCTTTTAATAAACTCTGAGGTGGCTTCTAGGATACAATTGCTGACTGATTGAGCCAGCACATTGTCTTTATCGGCACCGACATACCGGAAACGATCTATGAGCGTTTGATTGATGTTGCTCGTGAGATAGGTATCGTACTCTACCGAGCAGTTGGTGCGGAGGATACGATCGAAGACATGGCCAAATTCCGGGTACCAATGCTTGAATTGATCCCGTGGTAATTCTCTTGCTGATGCTTCATAACAAAAGAATGCCAATATCAAAATCGCCAGATATGGCTGCATGTGGGAAGGCATCTATCTGCCACTGTACAAGCAATTACAGACCAAAATTCATTGAGTCAAGGTGGCAGATATGATTATCGTTGCACGTATCTCATCGATACCCAAAAGGCTACTCAGCAGATTCTTTTAATCCACGGACAGGCTCGTTTTGGTGTTGTTTGACGGAACACGAAGAACGGGTGGTGGGATCTACAGTAAGACGCATCATTGCCAAGTAGAACTGAGAAGTGGCACAATTCGTTCAACGTACCGTACCGTGCGTGGGTTTATTCAATACAAGAAGATTTATATCTGCTCTGGAGAGAAAATCAAGGGTATTTTTGCAATTTCAAGAAATCGAAGACGTAATGGGGGTGACTCGAAATATTTATTTAGCGTGTAAAGTATTTATAGACATATATGTTATTTTAAACTTCGATATTGTCGCGCACGTGATGAATCGCTTGAATTAATGCTCTATCTGTTTTTCGATGGCAAGCTTATAATGGTATTTCGCGCAAAGGAATTCAATGAGGGCTTAAATATCTACCTATGATTGAAAAACTAATGCTTAGTATGTGGACGAGTCGCGCACAATAACCTCATACAACGCTATAGACTTGAAATCAGACTTGTTTCAGGAATATGACTAATAATGATCTGCCGTACAGAACAATTAGATATAAAAGTTCCCTGATAGATAGCTAATTTATAACAAATAGCTAGCATGACAAAGTAGATAAAAAGCTTCCCGCCATTGATTTTCCATCTAGTAAACTTTTCCCACCCAATTACTTAGCAACTGATCATTTGCAAAGTGAAGCGCAATCCCTAACATTTCTAACGTCGACCCCCCTTTTTTTAATTCAAGCAATCAAGATCGAACACCCCAAAGCCTCAATTTCGACAAATGTCTCCTATAAAACCTTGCAAATACTCTAAGTTCTAGCATCTAAACCAGATCTAGCCATACTAGCAGAATATGCGGAATTAGCTATCTTTGAAATAACCGCTGATTTAGTTGCAAATGAATTTCGAGTTGCTGAATGTATATTTGTGATCAGTGCAATCTGGTGTGCCACGCCATCAATACTGCTATGCGACGAGGAAGGCGTGGCTGGTTTATGGGGCCAGAGGTGATTCCACCAATGATCCTTCGAAGTACTCTTTAGAGCTCTCGAAGTCGGTGGCCACGGCATTTCCAGAATGATGGAGGTGACCACCGGATAAGGCTTATTTTCAGGAATTTCTTCGATGAAGGTTGTAGTAAGTTTGCTGCGCGGGAACACGCTGGATTCTGTCCTCGGCCATGGAACTTTCTCCACAAATGTAGTTGTAACCAGAATGGACTTAGTCACAGACCTATTTGACATTTCATGCATTGCTGCTTTCGGACCACGTCGTTGCAGAAGAGATGACTTCGCAATCTTAGAAACCTTGTGTTCAATAAGGGAAGAACTCACAGCACCAATAGGTGCATTGTTTGCCTCTGCGTGCGCATGAGTTTTAGCTGGAACGGGCACTTCCATTGTTAGAGTGACAGTTCTCTGAAGTGTTGCAGACCATGGTAGCGGGTCGGTAAAGGTTCGAAACTGCGTTTCTGTGGTGCTATAATCACCAGATAGGTAAGTTTGCACATATCGAGAAGTCCCAAACGTGATCGTGCTAGTTTTGAGTGAATCTTTAGCCCGAGGGTCTCGTTGAAGCAGAATGGGCATCGCGGAGTCTTGAGGTGTACTAGCCGTACTGAAGGCATTTGGGAGTGTTTTGAACCAAGTGAACGCAGGAGCATGCTTGCTCACCCACATGGTATGCTCTAAGGTCGACCATGTTGTGGAAGCCCATGGAAGTGGATCCGTAAAGACAACTGTGCGTGTTGTTTTCCCTGTCCACTTACCACTCTTGTTTTTCCAGAAAGTCCGATAAACTGATGTTCCAGCTGTCATTGTCTTCGTCCACATCTTTTTCCCTTTTCTCTTAATTTTCAGATCTTGCTCACGTCGTGAGATACATGGCTGATCGCTGACAGTCGCTGTAACTGTGGGATTCTGCGGCAATGTATCTACCGAAGTTACTCCCAAAAGAGTGCTTGATGAGTTCTGGAGTGATAGTCAGTGTCATTTATTCCTGATATTTTAGGAAATCTGCCTACATTGGTAGACGACTCAAGTGACTGTTCTTGATTCTTTACAGCGGGTGCTGCAGAGATGAGGCACGCAAGAGCCAAAGCGCTTGTACTCAAAGTCGTGAGTTTCATATTGTGCGGATTTTCCAAAAGAAAATTAATTTGTGAATATGCATCGATGATAGAAGCAAAAGATGTATCTGACTACTATGGCACTAAGAGGTCCACTCCACTTGCCAGCAATAGTATAATTAAAACGCGCAAACACCCTCATCTCAACTTACCACATTTCGGCAGAATCACCAGCACTTAATAGAAGAGAAGATTTACCAATATACGAATAGCTTTGGTAATATCACTAGTTCCCGTCTTCAACGATAGAGGCGAAAAGTCCAGAGGCTCTAGTAAACAAAAGCTTTAGATGAATCACTATAAATACATATTTGTACGGCTGTACTGCTCGAGTGTCTAAAATTGGTAAATATTCATAGGTGATATCAGTCGTAGCACGTATTGTCATCCAAAAGCCTCACGCATGAAGTGTGGTGGGTGAAATCTGGAGCTAAAGGAAGCGAGCTAGTTCATAAATTATGCTAATTAGATATAGAAGCGATACTGCCTATAATGCATCCCTTGATCTAGAACCCAGTATATAGGATTCGCACTTAAGAAGTCCCCTACAAATCAAGCAATCCTAATTTCATGTTTGCAACTAGAGCCTGCATTCTTTCATCCCCAGAAGCGCACATTACTCCCCAGGGAGTCCCTCTCTCCTGCTCGCCAAATCTGATGCGAAGCCATGGATCTGCTCCATTTTCCAAAAGAAGTTCTACCATTTCTACATCGTCAGCACGAGCCGCCAGGTACAACGCTGTAAAGCGTGGTAGCCTTGCAGCGCGAAGAGCGCTAGATGTTGGGTATCGTACTCCATCTTCAGGTGCATTGACATCACCACCATGAGCAATGAGCAATTGCATGATGGCAATACGCTCAACATCATGCTCTCCTCGGCGCGCAGCTGCGCTCATAGAGTTGTTATCAACGCTCGCGCCATGGTCGAAGAGAAGTTTCAAACTTGACAGAGTACCTCCCCTCGCAATGCACGACATAGGTGACGAAGATATTTCAGCTCCTTTATTGGGACTAGCACCATGGTGGAGTAGCCAACGAAAAAGGACTTCGTTTCCTGCGGCAGCTGCATCTCTGCATGACTTGTTATTGGCGTGTTATCTTAAAGATGAAGAAGACTTACCGGAGAATATGGGAATCAGTGATATCCCATCCCGTATCAAATAAATCCTGCAAGATCCCCTCAAAATTCTGAACATCTTGACCCGAATATCTTACCAGGTACGTATGCAAGGAAGATTCTGGCCTAGCTCCATACTCAAGAAATAATTTAATAAGTTCTCTGTTGCTATGATCGATAGCTGCTGCCATACTCCAGTGAAAATCAAAAACCTCTAATTCAGGGAGGTATGGGTCTGACACCCAATCCGCAAGTAACTGCTTGGCTTTGGCAATATCATCCTCACCTGCGGCAATCTTGAGTGCGTCGCGGTAACCTTTCGTAAGCGGCTCTTCACGTTGTGCCCGATCCGGAATTGATTGCTGTGGTAGTTGGGCTCCAACAGTGGCATCATCTCTCGTGGCTCGCACTTCTGGTTGGGAGAGTGGTAATGAATCTTCGTTGAATCCTTCTATGATGATGGAACGGGACATTGTGCCTTGGCGAATTAGGGTGCAGTTATTAAGGCACGTATAAGGGAATGACAAAATTCGGTGCCTCAGACCTCAGACCGCCACCAACAATTGATGTTCTTTTATTTGATGTCTAGATATATGATTCTACCGGTAGTAATGGTAGATGTAGATGGAGCGAGTCATTTTATTTTAAGCAGACATCAATAGTGACCCACGGTATGTCAGACATCTAGGGATTATTAGGCAGAAACCCCACTGTGTGGCTTATGAGTAGACCTAGGGTTTTTGGGTCGATTATGAGCAAAAATCCCTTGCTTGATCTACTCACTCGCAATCGAAGTTTTAAAAAGCAGGTATTGTGTGTCCAAAGATTGGTACCATATTGCTCGTAGCGTTCCAATTCTCAGACCCTACAAGCTTCAAATAGAAGCGAGGCAGAGTTGTGGATTCTATAGTTGCCACCCAATACTACCATCTATCTTTATTTAATATAAGTCACTTCAAGTATTCCTAAATCTACAAAAATTCTCTCCTATACTCTGTAGAAGGGCTGTTGCATATTGTGTTATGCTTTAGAATCAATTTAATCTGAGTCAAATATAATCTAACTTAGGTATAATCTAACTTAAGTATAATTTGAGTTAAAAATAGTCTGAACCCGAATGATATATAATCTGAAGGCTGATACATAAATTGAACGATTCTGGTTTTCGTTCCTAACGCTCTTTCCTATTTACGCTGCTGCTAGTGTCTTCCCATGTCATCACACCCAACATATATCCGTGAGAATCATGATCACAAGTACAAACCGGGGTCATTGACGTTAGATACTGATATTCAGCTTTCTTGATGGTCGCAGCAAATGTAAGAAAACACCAAGATATTCATAGAGAAAATCAACACCTCAAATCACGCATAGAATCCAATTTGACCTCACCATTGACGCGACACAAGGATGAAGGTGTAGAGAGAACATATTTTATAAAAGCTATAAGCTTTTCCTACTAAGTGCAACATGAAACCGCCACCAACGAGCTTTTTTGGCACGTAGACAACTCCTAAACTCCCAAACTCCATCGCTAAGTACATGAAAAGCAACACCGAAAAAGAAATATCAGTTTTTCCCCCTTAACCAACGTTCAATCATAGGTGAGTAAGATCTTTCTCGTGCGTTAGCGCCGAGAAATTTAGCGCATGGTCACCATGCTACCTTCCGTTGGCTTTGGGATATCGAGCAACGAGCGAGAAGTAGATGGTGAACTTTGGGTAGCGGTGACCGCTGGCTGTTCACCTTCTGGAGAAGAAGGATCGGGGTTCGGCGTCTCGAATGGCCTACAAATTCTTGGGAGCAAACCTAGTAAATGATGGAATCCACTCTTAGGCGGCGCTCTGACTCTGACTCTGGCTGTGACCTTTGCTGTGACTCTGGGGTGGTGGAATTGGAAGACTTGAGTGGAGGCGGGACATCAGGGAGACTGCCAGGGCAAGGTTGGGCGCGGCATAGCCGGGGCATAACTTGGGCTGTGACTTTCTCGATATCATCGATGAGTGGACCTTCGGGATTGGCACCTATTGTGTGCAATTTACCTGCATTATCTGGTGAGGATATCGCTCTCCTCTCGAGACACTTGGCTGCTTGCTGTTCTGAAATAGCATAGGGGAGGGCAGTGATAGCGGAGAGGAGTGAGAGGGAGGCGACCAAAGTGGTTGTTACCGAAGGCAGATGCATGATGCAAGTTCCTCTGGATGTAGTTTGTGAAGAGTATGTAATATACGTATATATGGTAAATGTAGAGTTGACTTCTGAGTGACGTTTCTTGCTACTATTTTGCAGCTTCCAATAGGGTTTATAAGGTGAACACGATATTCAGAAGTAATGATGATGATGATGCATTCTCCACCTTCCATCTATTCATACTTATATACAACCATCTCCTCCGAATACCAGTCCGGATGACCACATCTCAGGAATGCAGAGAGAGGCTTTGTCCATCCCCCTTTCTCACGCCTCACATCGTGTCTTCCACCTTGTGAAACGTCCAACCTGCTGAAACTCATGAGCTTCACCCGCTGGTCGCGTCCTCACGCAACCACCACTCAGGAATTAAAGCCGCCGCTCACGTAAAGCCAAACGAGCCAGCCCGCGAATGTGTATAACACAACTTTGACTTCGCTGGCCATGTTTCAAGCAACGTACCAAGTCTATCTTCTGCCGTCGGCAGTTTATCGAGCAACAAATCCTAGATCCACGCATGACCTGTCTGTGGAGGCTAAAGGTGAAGTGATGTGATGTGATGTGAGGTGAGAGAGTGGCTTGGATCTTGGCATTCACCGACTCTTCGTCAGTCAGCCGTCAGGGAACCACTTAGAGATGTCAATTCGTTTAAGATCATAAGGAAAATGTTGGTTCATGCGTGTGAGATTACGCGTGAAGACGCCTTTTGGCCGTGAGGAGGAGAGGAAGTGACGATATTGGAGGGTAGAGGTATTTTCGATATTCAAAATGCGTTTCGTGTACTATCTATCTATTACGGAACTCAGCTCGCGCCGTATTTAGATCTTTTGGTGATTTGCAAATTTCTAAGAGACATAGATTCTTACGAAGAATCTAGATTGAAAAAAGAATTCATACTCGTTAGTAGTCCATGTTTGAGATAGATTGGTCAAGCAAAAGTAACACCAGCTTTGGTGGTTTAGGAAATAGATATAACAAGCGATTGGAAAGAAGGGATAACGGCCACGCTACATGCTGTGCAGTGCTTTAAACTCAGTCAGTGCTCAGAAGTAGGTATGAGTGTTATATCTAACAAAATCATGACAAAGATTGAGGCTGACAGATGGGCCGATCGATGCCATTTTAGGGTGGCTACGAAGCGGAAAGGGAACGGAACCTTAAAGCGAGATCATACTATGATTGCCAGCTAAAACACGTTTGACCAATGGAGATCGACCGCTCGCTCGATGGCTTTTTTGTATAATGTGGTGGCCGGGGCACAATTGGCAAGAACTTCAGACACAATGGATGGAGCGCTGGGATATAGGGCATCTTCAAGTGGTTGTTGGCAGCTTGGTGTGAGATTTCTAGTTAATTCAGGGAATCTCCGAACAGCCCACTGGCTCGATCAAATTAACAAAAATAGAATTAGCTTCTCAAATCACAGTTTAGAAACAGAACATGATGATGGTAGTTTTATTATAAGTTGACGCAGCCACTACTTAGCAAAGTTTCCCAATTCAATTGCTCTGCGCAACTCCCAGCCAAATCAACAATCAGCCAACCTTTCCCCGTTCATTAAGTATCTTCTTCCTCCGTCGTTGATCTCAGTTGAGTTAATCGTATCATATCTCGCCCAAAAACACCGTTACCCTCGCGTGAAATGTTCGACCGCAACACCGATGCTAGTAAAATAGAAACGCGCTAAAAACAGGTTTTGTATGTACACAAGGCTCGTATCGGCATCGATAGTCTGGTGGAATTCTGCAACAGCAGACACAGAGCTTTTCGTCGCAGATAAATGTGGTCAGGGATTTAGATCATCATGCCAAAGGCTGCAGCAGCACCAGCAACTAAAAGGCCAGAACCGTAATTGCCGGCAGCGGCCATCATGGTTGCTGCGGCACCAGTGGAAGTGCTTGAAGTTGCTTCAGTTGGGGTTGCGGCGGCATCGGCTCCTCCAGCAGCAGACGTGGTGGTGGTTGGAGCGGCGGATGAGGAAGTGGTGCTGAAATCGCCCTTGGTAGAGTCAAGAGTACCGCAGTTTGCCTTTTGATCTGAAAGACACTTGGCCTGGGCCGAGGCGACACCTGCGTTCTTCGCGTTGCAAACATCGAAAAGTTGGTTGCAGACAAAGGTAGGGATAGTTCCTAGGTAGTATTGTAGTCCTGGAGCGGTACCGTTCGAAGCGCAGTTACATGTGTAGGCCAAGTTGTCCTATTAGATCTGTCAGTGGTGTACGAGATTTGTCGTTGGAGCCCAACTAACCTCGGTGCAAAGATTGTCCTGAGTTTCACCACCGCAAAGGGTGCCGCAAACATTTCGTTGGGAAATGCACCATGTAACTAAAAGACGGTTAGGTTATCTGGATAAGAAAAGCGTCCGAGAACCAGAGAACACATACCTCTTGTGTTCAACAGAACGGTGCTAGCGTCAATGGTAGAATTGGCACCGACTTGAGCAGTGACTGAGGTTGCGAAAAGCGCCACAGCAAAAGCTGCGACCGCAGACTTGGAGAACATCATGTTGAGATTGGCACGGGGGGAGGTGAGGCAGGAAATCGGATTCGATTGATGTTTCTCGAAAAGACCTGAGACGACGGGGGTGAGGAGATGGGATTGATGGAATTGCAGTGGATTGATGACTTGAGAGGTGAAAAGAGAGAAGAAAAGAGGGTGGGAGGGAAGGCAAGAAGAAGTCATCGCGAGCAACAAAATAATGGGCTGGGATTAACCTTAGCGCAGCACCGGATGAGTGGGGCAGTCTCGGCAGGACGCGCATTTGCAGGAACTGTAAACCGACATCTGAAATTCTATTCTTCTACGGTGCCAGCCTACCACCACCAACCACCACCAACCACACCAACCTCGTCGTATGCAATGGTGCTGGTACGCAACAGCAGAGAAGCTCACGATTTAGCTTTCGCCAATTGAACCTTGGTTGCCTTGACAACTTCATTCAGTCACATATCAACACCACCCATCATGGCGTCGTCAGTCGAGGTACCAGAAATAGGTTTATACTTTCCGTCAAGTGCCTCGAGTACGCCCGATAGAGTTTCATACCTATCCTATCAGTCTGCCAAACGGTTGGATGCAGGAAGCCACTCACTATACTGCTTGGCGGATGAGTCGGCACGTCTCTCCCATCACCAAGGAAACACGCACTGTTGCTAACTGTTACTGTACTACTGCATTACCTCCACCCCGACCACACTACCCAAGAATGCCACGCTATGCCACCACTGACTACAGTACATACGACACACACATATCGATATCTCGTATTCAGTCGAGATCCAGATACAGGACAGTAGATTTCCTATATCTCCATCTCTTCCATCGCCACCGGCCGCGTCTGCACGCCAGCACTCTCGCCATCAATCAGCGCACCCTCAACCCCAACCTCTGTTGCACCTTGTTTCGCCTTTACTCGCTAATTTAATCTTCTGTGCCAGGGTCGCTCTGTAATATCCGGACCTTGGCTCTGGAAATTGGCCTGTGTTTTTCTTATCTACCAAGCTTCTCGACCGGCATCCATCATCCAGCACCATCCAGCATCCCATGAATCAGACCGGGGTCGAGCCGCCGACAATAAGTACAACATGTGAGTATCGTGTACTGTACGAAGTACGTGCGCCGCACAAGACTTTGCGGCACTAGACTTTGCGGCACTGTGGCTGTTGTGGCTGTTGTGCACCAACGCAGATGGTCACCACATTACCATGAAAAGGTTGAATGCCCGCATCAATGAAGCATACTACTTTCGCAGCTAGGTCCCTTTATCCTTCTGATACATTCTAGCTATTTCATGCTATTCCGTCGTGTTCATTTCCTCCTCACTTATTAACATGCTACAATTAACGAAGGAGATTTATTCTGCCGGTGCGCCCGTGAGACGGCCTGCCCAGATCGGATAAATTAAATTGGACAGCCAGCATAGTTTACAAGCGTGAAGATTCTCGGATCATAGCCAAACCATAGATGTGCATCCAAGTCATTGATATATACATGGATTACTCTGGGGATGAAGCGTAGTGGGTTCGAATGGCTGGATCATGATCGAGGGGAGCTCCTGGAGCAACACGTCTATCTTTTGGAGCTTATTACTTGCTCCACGGCGAAGACATTCCATTCCTATGGAAACACAAATTAACATAACGTCTATCCCTACGGCGAGAGACGTACCTCGTGGCGAGATAGGTATTGCGAAATAATGCGGCTCTAAATCTACCAATGTACCAAACTTTTCCATATCTCTGTCGTTCAGCTATGCTGTATGCCTCGTTCGATCTCTCCTGACCTATCAACTCTACAATTGTGTCGCGGCCGCCTACCTGAGTTAAATGGAGCCTCTTATTATACTGTGTTTACCCCGCTTTGTGGGGGCCACCGAGAAGTACTTCATGACAGCAAATCCTCTCATATACTCTACTTACTACCCAACTAACTACGATGTCCGTATTCCATCTCTTTCCGATGCTGCCAATGGAGATGCGGCTGAAGATATATGAGAATACATTCGAAGCGCGAATTCTCCAACTAGGTGTCGACGCAGGCGTCCCATTTCCCCCGGAACTAGAGCTGCTAGGAGCAAGCAGAGGCCCCCCGAAACAGTTACACATGAACCTTCCCAGTCTCTTTGCCGTTTGCAAAGAGTCTCGCGATATGTGCAAATTCATCTTCGTCGCATTCGGTCCAACGTTCATTCATCCCAAGCTAGATACGCTCTATATATCTCTTTATGCGCTAGGGAGGATGATAACTACTGATATAAAAGGAGCCAGCAACGATAATTGGTCGTCAACGTACCCAGTTGCGGCATTCGATAAGGTTGCGATAGAATTAGGCGTTAAAGATCTCCCGAAGGATCTTGTAGGGTGGAAGAAGATTCCGAAGAAATGGCAGATCAGACATGGCATTAGGGAGCTTTGCACGCCTAGGATATGGCCGGCAACGGATTACGCAGAGTTCTTTAGATGGTATGGGGCGCCGAGAGAGGTATTGCTTGTAAGTAATGGCGTTCTGAAATGGTCTAGTCGCAAGTTCGCCAGTTGGCGGAGCATTGCGCTAGTGGCTACAGAGATGGAAAGCGGCGATCGGGAGACTTTGGTGGAGTTTCTAAAAGCAGAATTGCCATCATCATTGACTAAGGGTAGATTGGAATTTACGGTTGTAGATGCGATTAAGGAGGATTTAGTTGATTTGGCTTGTCCTTACTCCTGGATCTTATGGCGCGATATGTCGGAAAGATATTTGTATGCATATTGACAGAAGGACTGCCATTTCTTCTAGATGTGTAGTCTCTCTAGCTATTCTGTGTCCTAACGAGAGAGTAACGACCAGCAGAGGATAAAATAATTATTTGTGACATCTTATACAATTAACCCAGTCTGCCCCGTAACAGGTACTACGTTAATTCATAGTCATTTATACTCCATTGTGCTATCCACATTTCAATATGGTCGTATACAAAGTCTCTATACCATTCACAATCTGATGAGTGTAGTTTTCCTGTCATACCGCTTTCGAATCATATTTGGTGGTGCCAGTTGGGCGTACATATGTATATTTCCTCATTTGCAACGTTGTCTCTTCAGTCCTATTTCTGGTCGACATTGAACCATGAATCTCTCGTTTGCGAACTTTCTCATATCATCTATGTATTGCTACATTTTATCAAATCCATTGTATATCATATGGCTCTCTTTCACATAATCATAGTTTCGAGAGAAACTGGGAACGTGCCTACCGACGGTTCCCTTTTACGATAGCGATGTGACCTTTCGGGGTAAAACATAGCTCCTCGTATTGACCAATTCCAACAGACACGCCAATATGTCTTACGCTCCCAGCTTAATTTAACAATTCAGTTCTACTGTCAACTACAAAAGCTCGCAACACAGCTCACGTGGTTGATCTCCAGCACATCAGCCATCTCACGATGCCAAGCCGGGGATAAATATTAAAGCCTACCCTGGTCGATTTTACTATTCTTCTTGTTCGAGCCAATCAGCACCGTTGGGAGGTCAGAATACATCATGGCAGCCCATACATGGAAGTTGGGTGCGAGCATTCCTCTGCTCGATACTCTGCTTTCCAATTTATTGGTATTTGCTTGGACAGTACGTAATAGGTTAGGAGGCTTCGTTGGTTGCTATGAACATGTCGACTGAGAAGGAAATCGAGGATGCACGGAGTCCCCCACTTTCATTACCAGAAAATCAAGAGTACAATGAAGAGGACAATAGGAGGATAAACTCTGGGAAAGGAGAAGATGGTTCCTCATCTACCGCTCAGATAGACAAAAATGGTATAGCGAAGATTCTTGAGTATAGATTGGCGAGGACATGCTGGGGTAAGTAAAACAACATCTTCCTACTAAGGGTATCCCTGACTTTGGCAGAGGCAATAATATGGAGCCCTAGGAGATGTCGGTGGGACACAGAAGATCCTCCGAAATTTAGCGTGGCTTTGAATCTCTTGTTTGCATTTGTAGGTTCTCTCAGTAATCATCATTTCGTGCCAAGGAAGTATAAGGAATTCAAAATTACAAAGAGTACTAACTCCATTTTAGGCCGGCACGTTTACGGTAGCCAATCTTTATTATAATCATCCAATCTTGAACATACTCGCTGTTGAGTTTGGCGTTAGCAATGAGCAGTCCTCTCGTGTACCGACACTAATGCAAGCTGGGTATGCTGCTGGGCTGCTCTTCCTATGCCCTCTGGGAGATATCTTTCGGAGAAGACATTTTGTGCTTGCATTGGTGTTTTTCACAGCAACGGTAGTGAGTTCACTCTGCCAGAACTCTCATTTGTAGTGTTATGGCTAATAAACTTGCAGTGGGTAGGTCTTTGCGTGACAAAGTCCTTTCCCGTCTTTCTCGCCCTCTCATTCATCACCGGAGTTACTACTGTAACTCCCCAACTAATGCTACCACTCGTTGGTGACCTAGCACCAATTCATCGACGAGCCACCGCTCTCTCCATAGTTGTATCTGGTCTTCTTCTAGGAATGCTTGTTGCTCGCCTCCTTTCTGGTATCCTCACCCAGTACACCAGTTGGAGAAGCATATATTGGTTCTCATTTGGGGTGCAATATCTTATCCTCTTGCTTCTATACTTCTTCATGCCGGATTACCCCAGCACCAATCCCCAAGGAATAAATTACTTCCGAATCCTCTACAGTATTGTCAAAATGGTCTTTAAACATCCCGTCCTGGTACAAGCCTGCCTCGTAGGTTTCTGCACATCTTCAATCTTCACCAGCTACTGGACTACCCTTACCTTCCTCCTCTCCTCGCCACCATACTCTTACAACTCCATCACCATCGGCCTCTTCGCACTTATCGGCATCGGAGCCATGGTTTTTGGTCCTTTCTACTCCAAAGTCGTGATCGACCGTTTTGTCCCTCTCCTAAGCGTAATACTGGGCCTAACATACTGTCTCATCGGCGTGATCATCGGGACATACACCGGACGCCACACCATTGCCGGCCCTATCATCCAAGCCTTCGTTATTGACTTCGGGCTGCAAACCACGCAGATCGCCAACCGCTCCGCGATATACGCCATCGAGCCCAAGGCCCGGAACCGCGTCAATACCGCATATATGGTATCGACATTCTGCGGCCAGCTGGTGGGAACCGCGGTGGGTAACAGCTTGTATGCACGG
>Ga0247807_10000792_pt1 | contig 19456 bp, 13 predicted proteins | sample UWRJL074202C1_FD_179931 | JGI IMG/M metagenome (GOLD analysis project Ga0247807, IMG submission 179931) | Plant litter microbial communities from Arlington Agricultural Research Station in Wisconsin, United States - UWRJ-L074-202C-1 | ecosystem: Environmental > Terrestrial > Plant litter >...
AAAATCACCAAGGCTAGCCCGGCACAAGCGACTTCGAACCAGAAAACCGCCTTATATGTTGCTCTGTCTCCCAATTTCTCCTCCTGATAACTGTACAGCACGTCTGCAAACCCTAAGAAGACCGCAATACCTAGATGTAACAATAACATAATGATTGCTCCGGCGAGTCCCTGTTCTTTTTTAGGGAAAGAAGTGGTGATGAAGATGTTGGCAACGTTGAAGGTGATATCTATGCCAACAGTAGCACAAACCATGCTAGGGAATATGTAGGCCCAGTAGTTCGCTCCAACGGGAGCAATGGCAAAGAGAAGAGGTGCTACTATCCATGATGCTCCTGCGATGAGGATCAAAACGGTACCGGGAAGGAGGTGGAGGACAAAGCCGCCGAAGGTAGATATGATGCATCCTCCAAGAGCCATTGGAACATACCACGCCACGATCTGGAGGGAGGTCGCACCCATGTGCGCGGACATATAGAAAGTAGCGTAAAGGAGAAAAATTCCGAGCGAGCCGTAGGTGAGAAAGAGCGCCGCAAAGAGTGCGGGCATGCGTGGCACCTTGAATAAAGATGCTGGGAGGAGTGGTTGCTTGGCAACCCAGCCTTCAATGTAAATCGAAGCACACAGAAGGACAGCGCCAACGGCGAAGAGAGTATAGATATATGGGGTCTTCCACTTTTGGGGTGCGTGAGCTGAATCGATTATGGCAAAGGTTACAAGGATGAGACCGGTGACAATCAAAACAGCACCCCACCAGTCCATGCTAGGCTTCGTGAGTGAGTTGCGTTTCTCGGAAATGTCTGAAGGAATGGTGAGATATGATGTTATGGCCGTGATTGCGGTGAGAATGGTACCGATCCAGAAATACCATCCCCAGGAGGCATACTCTGCGGTTACGCCTGCAAAGAAGATACCAATGCTAATTCTCATTAGCTCAAGCCTTGGAAATTATGGAAATAGCATACAAGAAGCCTCCGGGTGCAGCTGCGCCGTAAATGCTGAATACTAAATTCTTCCGAGGGCCAGGACGATATATGCTTCCCAGAATCATAACACTAGAAGGTAAGAAAGCAGCCGGACCAAGTCCTCTACACGTGATGTTAGTGAGTTATCCTTATCTGACATGGTGCGAGAGCCTCGAGAAAGTTGGGGTATCGAAAGGTTACTTACTGTAAAGCACGACATATGCACAGCATAATCTGATTAGTCGAAAATCCAGCCACAAGACTCCAGGCTGTGAGCCAGACCAGCCCTGCAACATAAATAGGATACCCGCCAAACATATCGCCCAAGCGGCCAAAAATTAGTAGAAAAGACGCAACCACTAGAGAAAAAGCACTGGCTGGCCATGTTACCGATGACGACGGAATATTCAACTCGGTCGTGAGAGTGGGAAGAATCACCGTGAAGCCAGAAACGAAATACTCCTAGTACTGATTAGTTGAGTCAAGGATGAAAGACTGGTAGAAGTACAGATAGGACCTGACTCATCGCAATGGAGAAAACGAAGCCGACTTCTGACCATATCGAGGCGAAAGCTTCTGGTCTTTGCCTCCCTAGGCGTTCGACACGGGCTGCATTGGACTCGTCTAACCTAGAGGAATCTGCGCCTAGGGTATGCTCCTTTCTCAGCTGTGATGGAGATGTTGGAAAAGAAGTTTCCTTCTGAAGAGGTGCGGAAGATGCAGCATGTTCGGCTTGTTTCAATGCCATTTCGTTGGTCGTAGGAGAATTGAGTCGTAGGTAGGAATTGCGGCTTTCCCGCGGGCTTCGTGTAGCGGCGACATCAGAAGACATATTCCCATGCGCAAATTAGATGTACAATAGACGACCAGCAATAGGATTTAGTTGAAATGCATCAGCGTGGCTTTAAGATTGGGCGCGCGGACATATATTACATTCCCCTCCACGCCAAACGAGTCGTGAACTGGAGTATTTGTAAAGTTCGAGGCGTATGCGGTCGTCATATTACAAGGACGATGGGTAACAGGGGGACAGAAATGCCCCATCATTGTAGGGCGCTCAGACTGGCCTGAGCGGGATGGATATTACCACATCACTACTACTCGTATTGACATTTTACTTGTGGGAATGTGGTAAAATGACGCCAGCATCCACATAGTTGGGCGTGGCCGGGTCTAGTAACACAATTACTTAATCGAAATGGGTGATCAAGCCTTTGCCACGATAAAAACAGGACGGCGCTAGATAAATTGTCTGGTATATATGGTAAATCCATTCGGTAAAATTGACCCGGTGAATGGGGACAATCGGGAATATTGTTCTGCTTGTGCTGTAACTGTATAATCGATAAGAACCTTTTCGTCGTCCAAGCACCCGGCTCACGGCCTTTCAATCATAACCCGCGACATTAAAAGAGTCAGCAAGGAACGGCCGCTGCATTGCAATCAATCACAAGGCCGGCCCCAGAGACGATAGTGAGAGATAAGTCCGGAGATACAGTATCTACCCAAGAGAACGGTTCTTTGTTGTTTCAATCATTCGTGATGTGTGATATGGCCGGCAAGAGATGCCCCCTTGATAATGGTATTCCTGGGTTGGTGCTGCACCCTGTTCCAGACCATCTCAGCGAGCCAGCCTCGGTAGCCAAGCACTGTAAGCAAAATCTGATACGCACCAAGTCAATCAGGAGTCTATCACAAGAATGGGTGGTGGTGAACCTTACCTTACTCATCATCACCGAGATCTTGTCTTCGCTAGTGAAATTGGATTAGTAAAATCTATGCTCCCGCCCAGACGCCTGTCGGGTCCAGGCTGCCTCACGTTCCATCCTGCCTCAGGCACCAGCAACCACCAGATGTCCCCGCCCGTTCAGCCCAGTATATCACATGATGAAGCTAACAGCCATTAGCGCGCCCCACTCAAAAAACTTTCGTACAAAACACTCGCTTCTCCTCCAACTTTCACTTTTTCTTCTTCATCATCAGTAGAGGATATAATTAATACTTATATTACTTTACACGAGAGCTCCACTACGGTGGCTTGCTGAGGGTTTCCCGTCTGCTTCTAGGAGTAGGTCTATGGGTTTTCTTCCGTTCCCGGCTCCCCAGAGAAATGTAAAATGGCAACCACTCTTTCCTATTCAGCCGGCTTCGTCGTCCATTAGAGGAAGGTGACTGTGGGGTGGGTGCTACAACTACGAAGAGAATTATGAGGTTTTGATCGAGATGGAAAGAAACAGACCGTATGGCTGCTGTCGCGGTCGTACGTAAGCAGGGATGATTGAAGGAGTCGATTCTGTAATATGTGTTGTGACTGTGTTTGCAATATCGAGAAGGCCTATTGCTGTAATTCCACGTGTTGTAAATCGTGCAATCACAGGAGATTTTATCTTCGCGCAACATCATGACTTGATCTACAAAGCCAAAACGTTGTGGAGCGAAATAAAATGGTGTGACCTGAGGAAGAATTTGCTTCATGTGATAAAGCAGAGGCTGGCTACAGATGAAAATTTGCAGCATGCAGAAAACATTCACTGGCGCTATTCCACGAAATGGCTTACTTTCTGAAATGTGTGGTGTCTATAGAAACAGAAACATGCTTTGGTAGAGTACCTAATTAATAAAATTTGGTTCACTTGCTGTTTTCAAATGAGAGAAAAGTGTCGAATACGTCTTGGATTTATATCTAGCTAGCGATTCACGGCCAAGGTCATTCATGCTAGAATCTCATTCAAGAGCGTCTAGCAATGCCACCTTGCACTATTATCCAGCCCAACCCAGTTTCCACCTTCTCCTGAGATCGAGTATCAGGCACCCAGAATTGTAAATATCGGCGAAGAAAACTGTGAAACGAGCTATGCAGTTGTGCAAAATGATATGCCCTCTAGTAGATGCGCTTGGGTGGAGACATAGATGCCTTCACGGTCAAGCTGCCGACGTTTTGCCAGCCCTTCTTCAACAAGGAGACGAGGTAGTTGATGGCCAACATAATGTTGGAGATCAACTGATCCTCAGTCATGCCGACGTTTCCGACAGCAACACCCATGCAGAGAACCTTCTTAAGTTGGAACTTGATGGTTGACTTAACCTCGTTGATCTTGGCGCTGAGGTCTTCGTTGTGGGAGACGGGGGTTGGGAATTTACCAGCTGTCAATAGTTAGAATGTGTAAAATCAATGTGCTGACAATAAACATACCCTTGGAAAGACCAGGACCTAAGAGACGAGGAATTTGCTTGATCAAGGTGTCGGAAGCGACGAAAGCGTCGTACTTGCGTGCGAGCTTCTTGATCAACTTCTTGTTCTTGTTCAACTTCTTCAAGTCATCAGCGGACATGGCATCAACACCACCGTGCTTAGCACGATCGATATCGTGTTGATCACCGAGAATGCTGAAGATTGTTAGTCCTAATCCTGCCTGTTGTGTATTTTTTATTTTTGCTGATCTTACCAGATGGACATGTTTGGGCGAGGGACGATTGGGAGACGGACGGTTCCGGAGAAACGCTTGTCACGCTGAGGATCATAGTTCTTGAGACCGATCTGAAGCTCAACGGTCTCTAGGAAGTTTCTCTTCTTGGTCTCGGTAGAGTATTCGAGTAATTCTTGGACGTTCGTGCGAACTCCGGCTGTGGCGATTGTTAGTAAGATGTAGATGTAATAAGAGGCGCATCCGTAGATGAGCGTGGCACATACCGACTGTGATTTTGGATGCCATATTGACAGTCTTCCAGTAAAATGATTAGATTTTAATGGTGAGGATTTTAACACGGTTGTCGATAGATTTTCAAAAGCAGAACACCAGACCCTCGATCGGCGTTGTGGGTGTGAAAAATGGCGGGGGCGAGAAGCGAGCCGCCTTCCCAAATCTGGCCATGTCAGCCTGTTCTGCCGGTCACGTGCTCAGATCAAGAACTTTAGAAGCTATACAATAGTTCCAGCCTATCAATGTAATTTAGTCTGAGCGACTTTTGAACAAAATTACGGGCGTTGGTAGACTCAATACATCAAGCCAGTCAGTCATAGTCCAGAGCTGGCTGAGCAGTATTTATTATTTCTTACGTATACCGATGGCAATGGAATGGGTAATGACAAGTCAGGCTGGGTCTATGTGATTAGGCAGCTTCTTGAAAAGTGAAGCAATAACTATATATTCCGGCTGAAATGCTTAAAAAACACTAGTAAAAAAAAGGAAGCCTTCACGTATGTCTTTCGCCTACCAATTACCATCTATGTCCATTTACCTAAGGTGGGTGGGTATCTACACTTTTAAATGATTCTATCACACTTTTCTTCCCCTGCTTCTTCATGTAGCTGCTTCTTTTAGGTTGATATCGACAGCGCGTTCACAGCTAAGCACTGCCTGGTGATCTAACGGGGCTTATACAGAGTTTCTATAGCAGTAGTACTTGCTGAAAAGAATGTCCATATAGAGTCCTGCTACCCCACGAAGTTTATACTGAATTAGGACATGTCACTTGTACAGTTCTACCGACTAAATAGTTTTAACAATTAAGGATTAAGTCATATTATTAGAAAAGTGACGTAGACAATACTGGAGATGCTCATGAATTATCTTGGCAGGTCACTTATCACAATTGTTTGGAAGAACTAGACGTGTGTTTCAAATTTTGCTTTTGCAAGCACCGACTTATTTTCATGTTAAGAGTTCTCTTTTTCTAATTCAAAGTTTCATGAAATCAAAGGACTGAAAGCACCAATGAAATAATTTTTCAAGAGCATGACACGGCTTCTCCGTTGATCAACAGTATCATCACCAATCACGACTTAGCGATCAAGTAAATATACTTTACTTCTCAAATAGATCAGCGTTACCGTCACCTGCAGCACATATCACCACCACTAGGACTAGGACTTATGGTTGTCTATCTAATTAAGCGTAATCCTTGGACAAGGTGGCGTCACTTTAACAGTGGTGGTAGTTGTATCACATCCCACCACACAGGTTGGGCACGTTTTCGGACCCGTCACTGTAGCAGTAGGTGTTTTTGGACAATCTAGTCTTGGACAAGGAACCGTCACGCTGGCAGTCTTGATTTCGATACACAGGATGTGTGGAGGGCAAGTTCTAGGATCGATGGGGCAATATTTTGGGACTTCTTATTGTTAGCTTTATAATGCTTAAGACAAAAATACGATCAATTTACTTGGGCCTGTATAAGGTACTGTAGACGTGTAGGTGTAGCATGGAGATATTGGCTTGATGGGTCCTGCTGTGATGGCTTGTTCCGAGATCAAGGTCGGAGTGGCCAGAGGTGTTTTAGTTTGAACTGCGGTGATTCTCTGCGTTCCAAGTTGAGTAGCTGTAATATCTTGGGCCTGTGTGAGGTTGCTGTAAATATAGCACTTAGTTTCAGCCGATAGAGAGTAGATGTACATCAGTTGCTTACCTGAATAAAGCAATGGCCACAAAGCCAAATAACTTACTGAGCATAATTGTCTTCGACATATTGGACTTCTTTGATTACTGGTGTTTCAGTAGAGAGCTGCGACTTTAAGGTAATCTAAGGAAGTGTACAAAAGCTAAAGTCTGTTCCAATGGATGTCTGCGTTTCTCTTTAAATCGGAAGAATTCGACGGCCTTTATATGCCTTGGAGAATCAGTCGACGTGCGGCAAGTCCGGCAATTCTCGCTTTGACTTCAAGAAACTCTCTCAATTCTCCTCAAATTTCCACAGCTCAGCCATGGTATTACTCGCCTCATGATCCCCGTCGAATCAGACAAGTGATAGGCACTTTTTACCTAAGATTTCATCGTTTGTGAATCACGAGATTCAGCCATAAGGTACGACAAGACTCGTATCTTTCGGATCAGGAGGTCTGGCCGCTAAACGTTTATCCGGTTCCATGGCATCTTATGCCCCAGCTAGATGGGAATTCGTACATCTCATGAGAGGTGGTGACTCGGGGGACTGACTCCAGCTGGATAAATAAGCTTTCAAATATGCTAACGTTTTGGCGGCGGGGAGTCGGGTAAGCTTGTGGTTGGAGGCCTTATTTTTAGAAGCTGAGGTGTCCTGTGTAACGTATAAATGAGAAAATTGTTCTTGATTTCTCCTTCCTAGGTCACTTGGGGCTTACTCGGTCAGACAAGGAATTAATTGTTTCCGGTAGAGTTATACCGCAAAATCACCCTGTTCAATCTCCGCCTCTGCCAAGCTGCACAGAAAAATTAAATCCATTTCCAAGACTAATCGCAAAACCTAAAGAGCAGAGAAGGAATCGTATGTAATACGCTTCGATTCTCGTACCTAGACGTACATGTTGGAATGATTGAAGCCAACCAACTAACTCGAACGGCTCAAAACAATTGGTGGAGCTAAAGCAGACCTGGTATAAGTGCGAAGGATCTTTACGAGTTCTGTGTCACAGTTTCATGTAAGTCATTATTCTTAAAATTGTGACTTGATGAAAGGCGATCGATGCGTTACAAAACTCTTGTTTCTAATTAGCTGTCCTCTTACGAATCTAATAACTTCAATATCAAAAACTATAGCTTGCATTAAAGTAAATCTCGCATCGACTATGTTTATTTTTTAATTGCAGCATACAAACACACTGTCAACTTAAATACTTTGTTACTTTAACTGATTTATTCTTTCAAGCCTTTGCGGCTGAAAGGAATCTTGTTAAGAAGTAAGGATTGGCCAAAACTATGGAAGATGGAGTCGCCACTAGTGCTAGATCCAGGAATGATGAGGCACAGTAGGTATTTGGGATTTGGGATATAATCATCAAACTAGGCAGGTGCTCAGTAAATTTTCCGGAGACTTGCTGACAAAAAAGCTCTCGTACGATTACGGTAAAAATGGGAAATGAGATAACAAGACTATCCCTAAGGAAGATAGCAGTGAAAACAACTACGACAGGAAAATACACAAATTGGAAGTAAAATAGAATGAAGCCGAGCTCTTTAGAAAGTCCAAGGGAACGCTCTTCATCCAAATTGAAGAGGAGGAGGACTCCTCCCTCAGAGGTACTTTAACGGTGATACATTTATCTATCTAAATATCAAAATACATAGTATATTCATAGTTAATTCTGAAATGTCAGAGGTAGCCCATCCGCAGATGTCACAAAAGTGTAGGCAATGATGTTTGAAGAGTAGCTGCCTCGCCTCCGATTTTATACAGTACATTTCGATTTTGTTTTGCACGCGAAACACACATTTCCCTAATCACTTTTCGTAAATCGAGCGCGTCACCACAGGATATAACTTCTAAGCACGACTTTCAGTAAGCTAAGCTTACTCTATTGCTTCTACTCCCCTTAACCTTCGGATTAATTTACTAATAACCTACATCATCGAAGCGAGCTCTACCTCTCTCAAGTTTGCTCGCAACAAATTTGATATTACCAAGATGCCAGAACAAAGCAAAGCTAAGAAGGTCGATATCTCATTCACTAATTGGGTGTTGGGTGGTTCGCTGGTCTCCGTTACTGATGGCCAAGGACGCCGCAGAATGAGTGCCCGCAAGGTTGCTGTCTTGGAAGTCACTGTAATTCTCACCGTCATATGTCATCACTCTTCACCTCTCATTGAGCATGAGGTGGTCACACTTTTGGTAATAAGCTGATTTCTTTACTAGGATGGTAAGCCACTCAAGATCGCAACTAGCGAAACAAAGATGGAAAGTAAGACCACGGCGATTGGCTCTCATGGAGATGGCAACAAAATAATGGCTATGGGGAAACAGGGCGACCAGAAGCAAGTAAAGCAGGATGCTGGCAAGGAGGCAGGCGGTGGTGCTCAGGAGTGCTGCAAGGAGTGTGGTCAAGCTTCTGACAACACCACTAGTCAGACTAATTATGACAAGAAGAAGGACTGGAGATCCAACAAAGCCAAAGTTGATGACGCCAAAAAGGATGATCCTAAGGAAGATGAGATCAAAAATGCAAATGATACCGAAAGTCAAGGCTTCACTGATGCGCAGGATGCCAAGATCAAGCAAATGAAAGCCAACAATAAGTCCTGGAATGATATTGCCATAGAAGTGGGTGTTTCCAAGAAGGATGTCACAGCTCGCTACAAGAAATTGAGGGAGACAGAAGACAAGAAAAAGGTATGCACATCTATGTTTAATTCATTTGCTCTCTCCAAGATTCGAGATCTACTGAGAGCGCAGAGTTCTGATTGTCTCATTTGCAATGGTAGGCCGAGAATGATACCAAAGGGGATTCCGTTGGCCTCGACTTTGACAGTCTATTTCTTGACGATGATTGGGGGGTTACTTCAAAACCATCTGACGGCGTGGAAGAAGGGAAGAGGAATTTGGGAAGCAGCAAAGCGGGAGACAATACGAAGGTCAATGGCAAGTATCCTAGATTTGACAAGTTTCGACACAGCTGTGGAAGTGAACTTATTAATGGAGGTAACACAAGTGCAGGTAATTGGAATAATGGAGGACCTGTTGGCGGGTACCCAGAGCTTAAGTCGAACAGCGTCTGGTCTGAGGCTGATTGCGACCTGCTGATGTTCTTGGAGGCTCGGTATATGGAGGAGAAGTGGCTTCAGATGCAGGCTGGCTTCTTTAACTGGACTGGCCGCATGGTCGATGCCGAGATTATCAAGGCTAAATTTGCAGAGGATGGTCTTCTTTGAAGTTTTTTCTGGGACCTCTACCTGGGGATGAAAGGGTCAACGTTGGCTTTATTCATTAATATGGACGGGAGGAGAAAGGGGCATCAGACACTCTTTTTATTTGGTCAGAAGGTGGACTACGAGGCATTGAAGGAGCCAGTAGCTTCGCTGCAATTCTTTAGTCTAATATCTGAAGTATTCAGCAAGCTGTCTCGCATGTGTCTGGGAGTCACCATGGATGAGCCAGCCATGAAATGGAGCTCTTATAGCCCATATTCTGTCTACAGCGATCGATATAATTGTAGAACGACTAATTTGCTAGTTTACTGGGCGTATTTCAAGGACTTTTCACATACATTGAGCAAATCAGTACCTGCTTGATTGTAGTCACGAAAAGATTTTACCTCAAGGGACAGTAACGACGTAATTCACTGCGGAGTGTTATTATTGTATCAAATTCCACGTCAGTAGCTGTGGATGATGAGATTCCATGCTCGGTGTTTCCGAAGCCTTTTATTATAAACATCGTAAGCCTTTGAAAGTATGTAAAAGGGGTATCGAAAATTTTCGCCTCCTATGCTTCATTATACAAATCTGACAACGCCGCCAATGCAATGCAAAATATGACGCAATTCGCTCAACTATTATAAAAACCAATGCGGCGCCCGCGTCCTGTTTGCCGCGGAAAGAAGGCAGTATCGACTATCAGCCTTCAGATTGGATTCATCATTCCCGGCATAGTATCGGCAGCAGGTGTGGCTCTTGATATGTCACTAGCTCCGGGGGTGCTGCCGGAATTACTTCCCAAACCTCTCTTCATCATTCGACCTAAAATGCCGACCAATTCGGCAGCATCTTCGAACATGTCATCATCCATACCCTCCTTCGCATTGTAAACCTCGGAAATAGTGGCCTTGGCTAGCTGTCTGCTCTGCTCACGCTCGTGGAGACAATCATATAAGAAAGCGCACATCTCAACCTTGACACTGAGTCGTAACGGATGGGACCCCCAGAGATTTTTATCGGCGATAGAGCAAGCTTCGCGGAAACAGGCGAGGGCGGTATGTCGGTAGTCTTCCGCAGGGATGAGGAAGTCTGGTGCATACTCGACTGGCGGACGCTCTCCACCGACAGGACCTCCTTCGAGCGAGTGAGTAGGCTGAACCGAACCGGGTCTGTAAAGATCAGTAGGCGAACCGCGGTCGACACCTTTACCTTTGTCGAGCTTGCTGCGTGGTGAGGTAAGGCCTGGCGGAGTCGACACTTCGGCGCCTGTCTTGAAACTGATAGCTGGCTTGTTATGGAACAGAACATAAAGATGGTAGTAGGAGGCGCGCAACTTGTAGGCAAGCGCCTTGAGTTCGCTGTACTTGGCCACCAAGGGAAGAATCTCCTCTTCGAGGATCCCAAGACCAATCTTCGCGTACCAGATGATTCTACAGTAGAGATCTGCTGACTTAGTGTGGCGTGTGGTGTCGAGGCGACGCAACTTTCGTGCTTTTATAACATAAGATGATAGCATCGTAAGGTTGCCCAATATTTGGAATAAGTTAGCAGATAGGAAGGGGCTGTCATCCATGTTCGCCGCGAACTTTCCTAGAAACTTCGCATCTACATCAGAGGATGCCATATCGAGCTTCTTGAGACCTATACTATTATAGTCAATATTCGTTTCACATTCAACCATGGTGAACCTCGATTGCCATTGCAAGGCCGGGACAGTCAAAGGCATCTCTTGATATTTGATGTCTTGTAACTAACGTGCGGCTTTCATGATAAAGCCCTTACAGTGAGTTTACTGACTGCGTACTGAGATGGAACAGACTCCAAAGAGATGGAAAAGCAGTAAACACACTGTGCTACTTCAACCTATCCAGCTTGAAATAGATACCTTGCGCGCTGGTGCCTTTGAAACGCCATGATTACATTGTACCCAAGGAGCTGGTATGTTGGATCATGTTGGAGATAATAAGAAGAAAGGGAACTTACGGATGATAAGGTAACTGTGATAGGTGGCCCAATCAGCTCTTAAAAAAAAGAAAAAGAATTTCCAGGTATTAGACTATAAATGTAGAATCCGTGGTCTTTGTGGTGCTTGTTGATTTGGTTTGCGGGTGAGACGTGTGCTGAGGTTCGCGCAAAATAAATTTATTCCGTCTTCCTCCTCCCTCCACCAACTCCCTAACAGCACCCCAAGATTTACCCGAGTCGCTTCACCAGAACGGACAAAGACTCAGTAATACAACTGATGATTCAATTGATTCTGTCTAGGATCTAGGATTGCGGGTTGGTAGAGATATGACCAGATTCGACCATACAACCCTGTGATTCCCAGGCCAGCGGCACTGCAAGATGTCAGAGCCAGGTACGCGAGTGTGCATTCACCCAATTTCCTTTGAATGGTTACTATTGACTCCACTGTTGTCCAATTGAGCTTCACTAACCACAATAATCACAGCTGATTTCCAGGCGGCGCGAACGAATAAGATACGGAGCCAATAGCTGGTAGATGGTTGGCCCTGGGCCGCTTCGGTTTCAGTGTGAACCCTTTCCTTCAAACAAAGTTTTGGAGTATACAAAAAGCATTTTCAATTCTTCAAGTGGCGAGAAGCAAAGAATAAGACAGGTCTCTTCGCACGAGGCGGTGAAGCCAGCGGAGTCTCCGCAACTTGAATCCGGGGCGGCGAGAAAGATGTGATGTGGGAGACGGGTAGTTGGATGATCAAACGCGCAAATAGAACTTCAATTGCGCCAAAAGAGTACGAACTGAAAGCTGGGGACTGACAATTGACAGCGCAGATTTGCTGGCCCACGATGAAGGTAACGAGCGGAAGTGCGACGACGCGCTGGGATCTGGAATTGAAGATACAGCGCTCGCAAGGATTTAGGGACCGCGATAAATGAAATCAAGAGCAAGTTTAGATCTGGCAGCAGAAAAAGGAGAAGGCTCTATTAACCCACTGGATCCAAGCACGTCCTATTGCAGCAATGGGATGCACAGCGCAATGATCTAGACGTACGACCGCTGTACTTGCAGCGAGCACACACGCCAATATGCACGCAGACGTGGCATCGCTGAGACGCGAGTTCTGCCTCAGGTCGGCACGCTCTTACTTGCCATGGCATGACCGGTATTGGTGAGACGGCTTCTGCTGCTCACTGGATCGTGTACGTCTTCCATGTCTCTACGCAGCGCAAGAATCAAAGGTTACATGAAGAAAGCTCAAGATGTCGTAAATACCATACATATCAGAACTCAAAAATAGCGTCGAAAATCGGCGCGGGAGCGCGGTTCCTGCAGGCTCGAGCATATAGCGGAACTCTCTTTGACGCCTTTCTACTGGACAAGGACCCCTCCAAGCCACGCGAGTCTCCAATCATCCTCATTCCATCTCACCAATAGCATCCGGAATAAGCTTTGGGATTCATTTCTTGGGAGGAGGCTGCGCCGGGAAGGCTACCCTCAAGGCACGTTTAACCTGACATCTACAATCCGACCGTAACTGGCCCAGCCTCCCTTATTTCAGGAGTCGGATTATGATGGTGCCAGCACATCAACAACCTCAATTCCTTTGCACTTGGCCATCACTTATGCGGCCTTCCTCGGCTACAGCCCAACTCAATAGGATGAGGCGGAAGCACTAAGCAAGATCGGTGGGCAAGCAACGTCATGAATCAGCGGTGAAGAATTTGCGTATCCTCGATCAAGAACACCTGCGGGCTTAGGGAGCAGGGGTCAGAGTAACATTTCAACAGCTGTCCAGGTCATGAAACTGAAGCTTTCGCGTTTAATGCCTCGATTGTATTCATGCCCATTAGGGATAGATGTACCAAGGCTTGCCTGATTCCGTGATTGACTGGAATGGGATGCCAACTTTCCCTGTTGTGATACACGACAAAATTTAGTACCTAAGTCCAATTGGCTTTCTGCCGGTTATGCTATTCTGATTTGAGCACTTCATATGTGCCACCACATCTGACATAATCGAGCTTTGGTTGTCCGTGGGAAATATAATAACGCCACTCGATGCTTACCGGTTTTTGGGCACCAAGGCGACTTTTGGCGTCTGAAGATATAGCAAAAAGATTTTAGTTGCAATTCTTTGACAGTATCACACCCCAATGCCAATTGCTATCTCTCATCAAGTAACCGTGTACAAGTGTACATGTTGGCAATGCAAGCTGCCGATTTTCCTTTCTTTTTCTCATTGTTTGTTCCACAGCGTTTGGATGAATTTTGTGGGCCATGCAGGTACGGCTCCAAAACGCCTTGCAGGCATCGACTACATAATCTGGCTCCAGATTAATTAGTTAATTGCTACATTAAAGTATTTTGGAATTTGAGTAGGTCTTTTTTATCCACTCACTGAGACGTCGTGCAAGTTGGCTTCGAAGATAAATGTTGCACAAAAGCCTTATCCATGCCTAATGCTTTGAAACAGCGAATGAGTTTAAGCAAACAAGATTTTAACGACAAGGCAAAGCGCAGGTTATAGCCAGGTGGCCTTGGGTTCTCGATGCGTTTTCTATCAGAAACGATATCATACGATTGGGAGCCGTTTGAAGTTGCAAGGCTGTCTCCTCCCATACAACCCGCAGTGAGAATCTAGGGGGTCGCAACACAACATCACTCTTCATAAGTTAGAAAAGATGGTTATTATAAGAATAGTTTCCGGCTCTGAGAGTTCTCATCTAAACGATAATAAGTTACATAAACGTGTTACCGAGAAGTAGGAAAAATCACATACCTTACATTCTCACATCATTTCATCAGCATCAGCTCTTTTCGCTCCACTAATCTTCTTTAAGAGCCCATAACATACCATTGACACGTGGTTTATTCAATACTGTTCACAATCTGACATCTTATCGCAACGTGTCATACCACTCTGGTGCTTCAGCAGGCCCAACTCCACACTTCCGCCCATCGCCAAGTCTATCTTTCACCAGCCCGGCAGTCCAAGAACCCCTACCTCTCGGCCTCTGTGACAACTGAAACTTGCCACAATGTGCTATTGGTATGCGCATATATATTCTTGCAAGCACATTACCTATGCATTAGGCAAATACTGCGCGGCTGGCAATCTTGTACAGACTCCTTGTCACAAGAAGTCCATATGGCAAAATATACGTATGGGAGAGGATTGCGAGGAGTGCATGATCTGCACACCTAGAACTGCAGAGATTTCTCAAAATAAGGCTATAAGGAAAGGAAAGGGTGGGAATAGACACTGAGCTTTTGTTTCAAAAATTTACCTACTGCTGAGACGAGTTAGATGAAGGGCAATGCAATTTAGGAATGGGTTATGGAAGAACAAGATATATGTCGAGTCTTTTGGCGTTTAACGGTATCTAGCCTGGAGGTCTGGAGCATCTGGTCATTCTTTCAAAAGAGATGCCTAACCCTTGAATGTATGATGGCTTTGGACGATGGACTGTATGATCATATCTGCTCCGGATTTCTGGAATAAGTTCAACCAGATGACACGATTGGGGATTTTCAGAATCTGTGACTCATTATAAGGGTAAATAAATCTGTATCAAACTTTATAGCATATTCGGACTTTTCCAACAATGAATCTACACTTCAAGCAGACTTGGCAAGCTTCAGTATATAATCTCGGCAAAGGAACAACCGATTTATACTCGTGCACCAGATCACCTTTTTTTTTGATAATCTGACTAATTCCAGCAGGTCTTGGCCAATGAGCGATGAATCACGGCGTATGCAATATTCACGATGTATAGAGGCTTAATACGCTTTCCAGGAATGATTCTTTGCAACAAATAGCTATTTTTAGTGAGCTAAGTCAACATTGATCTTTAAGGGAGCAACTATCCGCAAATGTACCCATGAGGGGGGGGTACACGATGGTACTGTACATAGGAAATTATCAACACAATGGTCGAAATTGCAGGCAATACATATCAACAGATTCTCTAATTTTTAAAGATTTCAGCTTTCATCACCACAAGCACATCAAAAGTGATAGAATTGCAAAAAATAGAGTAATGGGCATCGATGATATCCGAAGATTCAATTCATATCGGACGCCTACAATCAGCTGAGAGGCGGGCCATGGGCATGAGCTGGAATGTCATGCATTCGAAGCTTCATGTTGTCACAAACTATTCTTAGGTTCCGAGCATGTGGAGCTTTGAAATTGTATGGCCGCTTCTCTGAGTCCTAGGTGCAAAAATGGAAAGACTCAACCCCAGAGAACATAGTCAGGAATCCATAGTCTGTTGATAAGTTTTTTGTAACAAAAGTACAGAAGTTAAAAAAAGTTATATGTATTTTGACGTGGTAAGTCGAATAGAACTATCAACCCAAAGGTTACTGGACGGCTTTTCATTGATATTGGATCGATACGGTTTTCCATTGCAGACTCAGGCACTCTACTACGCTGCTGTGCCCCCTGAGTAAGCTCGGTTAACCACGGACCCACTTTTGGGGTATTCCATCTGGGCTTATTGGCTTCGGAATTTAGGAATCTAACTTCCTCCGACCACAATACACGGATTTAGATACTGATTTCCAACGGAATCTCATAGTTCCAAAAGGTTCCAACATTGCCAAACAAATTCTTTGAAAGCTCCGAGAACCATCCATTAAAAAATCCATACCTACTAGATGGATCCAGCGGCGTCCGAGAAGAAAGTAACGAGGCTACGTAAATCATGTGAGACATGTCGTGGCTCGAAGTCCAAATGCCACTCAAGTGATGTAAACAATAGGAAATGCCAAAAGTAAGTGCCACCATAGAAAAGCTACCTTATTGAGATGAGAATAGATGCACCGACGAGGGGAAGCAATGTGTGTTTCTAGAACCAAAGCCACGCCAGAAACGAGCGAAGAACTCTAGACTGTATGTGAAATACCTCAGGCTGCATAGTCGAAGCCTCTGACCGTATTAGTCGTGTTGCAGAAATGGAAGAGAAATTAGAAAACATCTATGCGATGATGTCAAAAAATGGCTCTGACAGTGAAGCTATAATAGAAGATTCGATAGAGCCTTCAGCTACTACCTCGAGCTCTCGTCCCGACGTACAAGAAAACACCCAGATGTATCCTTATGACTTCGACATCACAACGACTTTCAGCCCTATCATACCATTACCTGAAGCTCTAAATACGCATTTATATCCTGACTTCTCGATACCAGATCTGGTTTTTGACAATATCCAAGATGTGATTACGAAAGGCATAATCAGTTTTCATGATGCAGAGAATTGCTTGAATTCATATCAAAGAATGGCTTGCAATTTTCCTTTTGTAATCATTCGTCCACATACATCATTGGATTCTCTTCGTCGTGAGAAGCCCTTTTTGTTACTCGCAGTCCTTATTTTAGGTTCCCGTTCCCTTCCTAAACTGCAAAGCACTTTAGATTATGAGTTAAGGGAGATGCTAAGCAAGAAGGTTATCATGAACGGAGAGAAATCGCTAGATTTATTACAAGGACTCTTGGTATATCTTAATTGGTATCATTTGTCATTCAAACTTGGTGGCCTACAGATTTACCAGGTCTCTCAGATGGCGGCCACAATGTCGGTCGATCTTCACACTCATCAAAATCGGGAAGGCGCGGTAGATATCAAAAATCTAGCAGTCCCTATCCCCACTTCCAATTCACCAGAAGATACCGATAGTTTTGAATTTAAAAGGGCATTTCTTGGAACATACTACTTGAATTCATCGTAAGCGCCGCATTCATTCGAATGTGGTAATTCATTGCTGATAATTCTAGAATATGTCTGTGTTTAAGGAAGCCTTCAACTCTGAAACACACTGAATATATTCAAGAGTGTAGCCAAATACTTGGCCAACTGAGAGCCACCGAAACGGATTACCTGTTACCTTATTTCATCAGTATCCAACAGTTTATCGAGAAAGCCACCTGTGAATTCCAGTGTAACACTCATCAGGATAAACCTATGTTTGATTCCAATCGCATAGAAGCTATGCTTAACAATTTCCAGCAGCGTTTTAGCCAGATGAAAACGACAATTCCGAGCGAAGTTCGGAAGAACTGTAAGCTCACGACTTGTCAATTCTCCCTCAGAATATTTGACTGATTATTTTCTGCAGCCGTGATAGCTTTATCTCTCCATTCCTTACAAATATACATGACAGAAGTTGGATTTCATGCCAAACCACCTACGCCCTTCGAGCTGCTATCCAAATACTCTGCAAAGCCATGGTATTATTCAACTGCCAGAAACGATACCCTGCTAAGCTGTTTGCAAGCAACTAAGAACTATCTCGATCTCTTCCTAACTTTCTCAAATGAAGTGATCCTGAACCTTGGACTACTAGAGTACTTGCGTCTTGTATATGCTATACTAGTCCTAACTAGCTTTAGCAATGGTTGTGATGCGCCAACTGTTGATCATGAATACATGCGGAATGCAGCAAACCTGTCTTACTATCTTGATGTCCTCAGTTCTAGAACAGGTTCAATGATTACTTATACTGGATCTGAAGAAAATCGAGACTACATGTCGTATTTACGATGCAAATTGCAAACCAACTCATGGTTCAGCTCTAATTCCGAAAAATCCCAATTTGCGGAATGTGTTCTGCCAAACAGCGGCAATAAAGGCTTCATGGATATTTTATCTAATTCAGAGGGAACCTGCTTCGATGAACTCACGTTGTCTTCGAAACGAATGAAGGGAAATGCAGGCACGGAGAATTTAGTTAGCCAGCCATGGCCTTTTGTAATGTCTGACTTCCACCTAAATGCTGTTCATCCAACCACGATGACCTGATGTGTCTAAGAAAATAGCTTTAAAACGGCTGAAAGTCTTGGATTTCTTTTTACCTATTTGGCTTCATTGAATGCGCACGGCATCGTGGTCAACGATGTTACGGGATACGAGATAAGCATCGCATTCGCTCGGAATGGCGCGCAGTCATTAGGAGGTGGTCCACATTTTGATCAATGGTAAATTCATAGCTGGCTTATGATATCTAGACTCTTATTGGAAAGCAATTTTTCTTTTAAATGAGGGGTCGCATTAGGCATATCCATGCTCGGAAACTTGGTCTTCGGAATTTATTTAGTTTGCGAACCCGATTTGTATCATAGAGCGCATTCCGTTCTTGAAATCCATGTATAAAAGTGATCAACACCGTCACACTTCCTCAACTATTCCATTGCCCTTTTTGTTATTATTAAAAAATGTCTTCGACTAAGTCTGCTGTTAATGCTGGCACTAGCACGTCGGACAACCATTCCACTGATCCAGAAAAGCTTATTACTGAATCCAGTCTTGAGGGAGAGGCCGAGGAATCAGCAAAATACTTGAATGGCATTTCACTCGGTCTCGTTGTTCTAGGTCTAGGTTTAATGACTTTTCTTGTTGGTCTAGATAATTCGATTCTGGCTACTGCTATTCCAACAATCACGACTAAGTTCAATTCTTTGGATGATGTCGGCTGGTACGGTAGTGCTTTCTTGATTTGCGTGTAAGTTACATCTCACCATATGTTAACTTGTTTCTCACCTTGATTAGTTGTGCACTTCAGCCAGTTTCAGGGAGGACCTACCAGTACTTTTCAATCAAATGGACCTTCTTGACGTTTCTTGCGACGTTTGAGGTAGGAAGTTTGATTTGTGCGACTGCAAACTCCTCAGGTGCATTTTTCTCACACTCAGATCAGGTATTAAGCTAACTACTGAAGTCATGCTCATAGTAGGACGGGCAGTCGCTGGAATGGGGGCAGCTGGTTTATTTTCAGGTGCTTTAGTGATCATCGCTCATTCAATAGCCCCGAGACAGCGACCCAGTGTGTATAGTCCTGCCCATAGATATAATTCAAGATTCCCACTAACGCTAAGTTTCAGTCTATACCTCAATTGTGATCGCTATGTTTGGTATTTCTAAT